>Ga0131853_10013908_pt1 | contig 14745 bp, 8 predicted proteins | sample TergutLab28metaG_FD_92764 | JGI IMG/M metagenome (GOLD analysis project Ga0131853, IMG submission 92764) | Labiotermes labralis P1 segment gut microbial communities from Petit-Saut dam, French Guiana - Lab288 P1 (version 2) (version 2) | ecosystem: Host-associated > Arthropoda: Insects >... | reverse complement strand
CTACATAAACACTCGCATTAACGTCGTGGTCGTTCTTAGGGCTCCAAGCACTTTACATGGCGCTTCCAACTCCCGTACAAGCAACTAACAGTCACGCAGGCACGATTAACACTGCATTCCACTGTCAAGGTCATCAACGCTGTCGCGCGACGTATCAGCTGTGCAGGTTGCAGTATTTGGAACCGCAAGAAGCCACCACTTTTCTCAGGCCATATCTCCGTAACCGTTCAACTTTGGATATAGGTGTTTTGGGTTATATCGGTATACTTTAACATAAGGAATACTCTCCCGAAGTCTGGCACATTCCTCCTGGGACACCCTGTATAGATAGCTTTGTACATGTTTTGAGGTTTTTGAAGTGGTTGTTCAACAGATGGTGATTGCGTTTTGTGTTTCTGCCCCCTGTAGTGGTAAAATGTTCCGACGTTTCGAAGGAATGGACTGCCTTCGTCTTCAGGGTGACTGAATTGTTTCTGATGGATGGTTCTCGGACATTCAACTCCTACACGGTGCGTTAACCCGAATGAAGACCGTCATTTGAAGAGATAACTTTGTTGCAGAAACCCGTTTCTCTTCTGTACGGGAGACAATTTTACAAGGACGTTTTTAACCATTAGGCCCACGTGTCAAATTTGTTTATTGCGTTATATATTTTTTGGTCGTGTATGTCAAAGAATTTGTTGTTTTGGAGATGAGTCCTTTCAAAGAAACGTACAAATATTGACTGTTATGTTTTATCTTCATAACGGTCTCCAGTCACATCATATATCATACGTCATGAATAGCACGTCACTGCCATGTGAGAGCAGTTTCATGCACGTCAACCAGTCTATCTGCATACGGATGTGATATATTTATATAAAAACCGGTGATGTTCGCTGCATCGCATGCCGGAATGTACGAGGTTGTGTAGGGCATCTCTCATAACACATATCTCGTACTTGTCAACACTGATTTCAACTTTTGCTGTAACCGTGTCGTACAAAACTAAATTCCAACCAGCCCGCCCGCCCGACAGTCGGGTCTGCCTGCCCGACGTACTGACTGACCGACGACTACGAATTCCTCCACGGACCCTACCGTTAACTAGTTACGTCCACGTTCAGGATCACACTTTGTTCACACATCGAACATATTTTGTAGATGTACATTCCATATCTTGAAACATTTTCTTGCATTGCCGGAAAACGTGATAAAGCACAGCTTTACGTTTGAATATAATCGCCTTGTATGTCCTTTGCTGAACGTGGTGGCAGTCCGCATTGCATAGTTGGCTGTTGCAAGACAGGGTCGTGCGTCTGTTTCAGCGGCTGTGATACGGCGGCAAATACACGGAACTTGCCACTGTGCACCGTGAATATGCAGTTGTCCTCATTTCTTCCGTTGTTCGTATTTTTGTTGTTGTTGTTGTTCTTTTTCTTCTTGTTCTTCTTCTGCTTCTTGTTCTTCTTCTTCTTCTTGCATTGTTGTGTTGCTGTTTATTATTGTTATTCTTCGGACGGAAGGGGAAGACTCATCTTCTGAAAAGTTTCGCTGTGTCTTTGGATAAGTAGTTCCCGGCGTTTCGAATATAAGGTCACTATGATCCTTCGAAACGTCGAGGAGTACTTACCAAACGACACAGCGTAACATTGAGAAGAACAGAACCTTCAACACCACAGCTACCAGAACATCAGATCTCGCGGTCACAAAGAATTCACTTCTGTTCTTTATTTTGTAGTTCTTTATTTAACATCAAAGACAATATTTCATATTTTTTTATACCTTCCTAACGAAAGAACACGTTCGCAACCCGGGTTCTTATTCTGCACCAGATTAATGACAGGCACACACGTAAACTTATTTGAAGAATAAAAAACCAACTAGATGACACTTGTTATTTTATTGTACTTTTTATAGACTCAACATGTTTCGGACATTACTGTGTCCATCATCAGGAGCTCTCGACTGTGATGTTGATTACCACATTGGTCGTTTCGTTTTTGGTTTGCTGTAGTTTGGAGGCTAGGTGCGGTTAGGCTGGAATAGTATGCGGGCTGCAGCCCGGCGGCCATGCTATACTATATATCCGTCACATTTGTCGTGTACAAAATATACACTTAAGTAATAACTTCTTCATGTAAATAGCATATAAGAGGAAATAAAAGAATAATAATAGGAAGAATATTTAAGTAAGGCTAGACATCTGTGCTGTGTTAATTTATATAATATATTATGTACCGTCAATACACAACATACATCAAGGCAAGATGCAGTAATTACAATTAGGTTATATTTGGCTGCATGTTTCGGCCGTAACCGGCCATCTTCAGGCCAAATAAGAACAATATTAAGGTACAGTAAAAATAGTATTTACTATTTTAATTGTACCTTAGTATTGTTCTTATTTGGCCTGAAGATGGCCGGTTACGGCCGAAACATATAGCCAAATATAACCTAATTGTAATTATTGCGTCTTGTCTTGATGTGTATTGTGTATTGACAGTACATAATATATTATACAAATTTGATATACACAACGGGATGGCCTCTCTCAAATTTGTTTTATTTAGGTTTTATGTTGTCTGCTCGGCATTTCATTGTCCTTTCGATTTTGAAAAGTATGTTCAGCTGAGACATGTTTAATGTAGCAATGAGCAGTCGCGGTTTTTCATATACATAATATTTCCGCTTGAAGGCGTATAACATAAGAGAAAATTATCTGAGAACGAGTCGGGGGCGGGTATATTTTTAGGTGTTCGAAATGGGAGCTAGAGAAGACGTTTTCTGCAGCAGCCGTGGCGACATCAGACAGCGGAACCTGTAGAGGTGATGTGACTGATTGAGACCATTAGCACAGTAATGATGGTAACTGCAGTGATTAATGCATGTATGCACTTGTTTGTATAGTGGAGTGAGACAGACATTGCCAGATAGAGTGGGCAGCAGCAGATAATAGCACCGCTTAATATGCATGGAAATAGCACTGTAGATTTTGTAAACTAAAGGGATAAAAACAGAAAGTTTGCGCTTTGTGATGTGCCCGTCCAGTGCACGTAGGAAATAGCGGACAACTTGAATTTTTAAAGAGGTCAGTGCTTTTCAGTCTAATGAACTTTTGGACATCGCTTGCTTACGTACAACTCAATATAGGAGTAAGACGGAACGGAGGTAATGCCCCACGCATTCATAAACGCGCCACCAGATGGAGATGAGCCATGAGCCCTACTCTTTGGTTTGTTGTTTCCCTTCGTTCATGCGCCCCAGACTCGGCCTGGACTCGGTAGCGTAGAGAAAAAGCCCCGCTGCGAGTGAAGAAGCCCCTGTCTTACAACCCATACTTTTAAACTAACAATAAAGAAAAATGACATCGTCTTGTAATAGCTCATTAGTTTTGTACCGTACCCGTAATTTTTGGACACTACCTTAATGAGTGTGGGCCGGGTAGCTCAGTCGGTATAGCGACTGACTAAGGGCTGGACGGTCCGGGATAGAATCCCGGTGGGGACGAGATTATCCGCCCGTCCAGACCGGCCCTGGGGCCCACCCATCCTCCTGTACAATGCGTACCGGGTCTTTCCCGGGGGTAAATTGCGGCCGGAGCGCCCCTTCTAGTGCCGCGGTCGTGGAAGAGTAGAGCCATACTTCTACCCACCCTCTGGGCCACACCGGGCCTGTAACGGGAACACTTTACCTTTACCTTAACTTAATGAGTAAATAGCAGACTTAATTTATTCGTTGGGTGCACAATTGACACAGGGAAAAGTGGAAATATTCAGTTAATGAAACCTGTTAAGGGGGTTGGTCTTAAAGTAAAGACATAAGAATGAGGAGCCTGTAGGATAACCGTTTGGTAGGCCTGCTTAATTTACTTACCGGCGGAGAGAATAGTGTGCAAGCAGTAGACTAGCACATATGGAAGCCTCAATGCAGTGTGCCGCCAGAGGGACTGAGATTACAATTGCTTTCTTCCCCAGAACTAGGTATCTGTGAAGTTTCAGCGGACTGGACGAGGTTCTCAGCCAGTCGCTTCGTAGCAGAGTAGCAGCTTAGAAGGGTTAGGCATAACTTCGATGATGGTTCGGTGCAATTACGGATACTGTAACATCACTGCCGAACTGTCCCTTAAACTCGCTTGTAATCGAATGTATGAACTAGAAAGGACGCAGTATGTTAACTTGGGTGTTCGTCATGACAGTACCTGAGGTGGGATAGACAAGTTCCCAGGTTAAAAATCCTTGATTCCGAGGAGCTAAGTAAGTTAGGGCAGCGGTGCCAAACATTTCTCGGTTTACGGCGCCCTTAGGACCTCAGCAGTTTTTTTACTGTGCCTCTATACCAAAAGAAATACCTAACACTTCCCGTCACAAGGTCGTTAAGTCCAAACAACTTTATGAATATTTGTCCTGACAACTTAGTAGCAGATTGAAAGAATAATACACATAAATTAGAAGAAAAAACAATATTTTGAAATATCCCGCAGCGCACAGTTTGGGAATTGCCGACTTGGGGTTTCAGGAAAGTTTGACTTTAATACAAATACAGTATTGTCAAATTTCTTGAACCTATATTTTACAGATTTAAGTATCACCAGTTATAATACTAATCTTTCGACCTTTCATAACTGTTTCGGACGATTCGAGATGAGGACACGTTTCATGGCGAGTTGCCTTTTCCTATTCCATATCGCGGGATTACTGTAAACTCAGTCAAGGTGCGCCGTTTATGTTGACTATTGAATTAACAAAAGTACGACTCGTATTTTCTGTATGCATTCCGTTATGTTGTTTATAGATACAAATGATTACAAAATGGAAATCCTTTTACACCGCTATTACATTGACAACTAAAATAACAGGGTATATTTTATAACTGATTTATACTGTTACTACATGTTTCGGCTGCTAAATAGCCATCTTCAAGTCCATTCCAGACACTTTACATCCTAAATCTAAAATTGAATAAGTATGTGAATAATTTAAGATGGGACGTAACGAGCAATTGGGATATTCATGTTACCTGATATTGTTAAAACCGTGGAGTCGCAGCGCCTGATTTGGTACTTGTTTATGATTGGGTACCGAATTTTGGCGCGGAAGTATTTTAAACATGTAAGTTTGGAAGGTCGAAAAAAATATGCGGGAAGTTAACGTGAGTGATGGATCTTAGGAAGATGAAAAGCGATGATGGATATTGAAAAACGTGGGATCGTGACCATTGGCGTTCTTTGTTATTAACCATGTTGACCCTCCGGATTCTGGCATGGCAGTGTTCATTGCCCGTTCTTGAATGTTTGCATGTGGAGGGCCTTGAACTGGAAGATCGAAACACGTGCTGTGGGATGATGCAGGGCAGGACAAGACAACGGTTCTGCTAAGTGAAATCAATACTATCTAGGGATTACGCGCCCAGTCCCGCTCGCCCTCTATAAACAGCACTCAGCTGCACTTAACATTCACGTAGCATCGATCCTGTTGACAGGTCGCGGGCTGCTTTGGAACACTTCGCTGTATTTGCGCGAGACTTGTAAAATGGGAAATCATGCTTGTCGAACTGTATGTTTCACCTACGAAACTACTCCGCGAGTCTTGTTTTTACGTATTAACGATGGCTGCATTTAAAATTGTGACAAATTTTGAGTTGTAGTTGAGTGAGAATGTTTGAATTTGTGGAATTCTCTTCCGACAGGGCGAGGATTGACGTGTCTCGGGGTAGTGCCCTAATGAGATGCTGTATAAGTCTGTTTCGAATCACAAAATGTCTGGCATTGTACAATACAAGCATTTTTCTGCATGCCTGCTTGTATTTACCGTGTTTAAACACGTATTTTCAATATAAAAGTTTAGGAATTGTGCTAATAGCATAATATTTCTGGGGCATTTGCTCTGTTATTGCCTCTAGAATTTTATATTATGAAGGGTAAATTAGGTGCGGTTATAAGGGGCGCTAGATTGACAATTTAAAGCCAAAACATTGATAAATACGGGCACTGAACATAGGTGACCTGTGAATACGTAAGATACGTCGCATTATTTGTGTGTATTTGGAAAACACTGATTTTTCGATAATTATCGTCTTCTTCGAAAGGCCACTGTTGAGTATTAAACACGTAACTTATGAAACATACATGTAATGCGTTGTTTATCTCAAGAGCCGCAGAACGTACAAGAAGAACATTGGAAATAAAATTTATGTTTATTTTTTCCTTACATCATTTATTAGGAGCATTTCTCGCTCCAAATAGGTGATTTATCCTGAAGATACGTGCCGAAATGCCTGTGGGTATTTATGTGAAGTTCCTTTTATTTTTGTCTAGTTTGACTCAAATTATATCTGACGGGTTTCGCAATATTTTTCATGAAATTGCGTTCATTGGTAACCCAGATGTTTCATAACTGTTGACGGGAAAGGGCGGTTTGGTAGGCTTTGTGTAGGGTTTCGAACGCTCTTAAAAATTAAGGCCTTCACGTAAGATTTAAAGAGGTTGTAAAGGTTTTATTTTTCCCATTGAATATTCCAGTTAGAAGTTAGGACAAATACAAAATAAGTTGATTATCACCACTGAGATGTTTTCGGGCTATTAATCGCGTCATCTACATCGACCTTGCTGAGTCAGTCTCCGAAACGTTGGACTTCTATCCAGTTATGATGCGGCTGATAGTTGTCCTTAATACGTGGGCCGTGAAGGCTTGAAATCTTGCGTAAGATGTTTGTTGCTCGCTTGGGTAAACACTAGTAACTTGAAGTTCCCATTCAGAAAGCTATGAAAAGAGATGATTTTGACCTTTGCTTTAAAACATACTGGTAGGAACTCCAAGTGCCTGGCTGGGATTGGAACTGATAAATAAGCATTCCGATGTTACTTTATTAGGCGGAAATATAAACGCGAAGAGTGTTGGACAAAAACCACCTTTAGATTGAAGTTCTCTTCATTATTGCATTAGGCCTACACGACAGCGATTTGAAAAACCTACATTTTGACATTTAAATACTGATCATAATTCTAATAGGCTTATAATTGTTCTCTTGATAGAGTGCTACTCAGACTGCGGCTTGTAACCGCGAGAGATGCTTCTGTGCTTCAGTGTCAACAACTTCGTACCATAGAACCCGTCTTCATGATTAGGCTCCCAAAACAGAGTCATACCTCTAATTTCTTTAAATATTCTGGATACCACAAATCGGACGTTTATTTGCAGTGAAAACCTTATCTGCCAGTTAGAAATACAAATTTCCAAAAAGAAGGACGCATACACTGAATTATATGTATGTATGTATGTATGCAATTGTGTATGTGTGTATGTATGTGTGTGTGTACGTATGTATGTGTGTGTGTATGTATGTATGTATGTATATTGTACAGTCTTGCACAACGCGAACTGCACGGTTTTAAGTTACTAATTTTGGCCCATTAGCTAGGCCACCACCAGGCCTATACAACGTCACGAACCTTATAAAAACCACACAAAACTACGCTCTTCTGGGTTGTTACACAGCGAGTAATAGTAATTTCTTACCGACGTTTCTACAGAACACTGGAAGGGAGAGATATCATAGTGCAGCCGGTCGACAGAGAAGTTAGGCTGTAAGATAATACCGTTAAAGTGGATCTTAGGAAGCTATGCTATGATGTGAAGACCTGCTGTCAGGCACCTCACTGTGGGGTACATAGCATGTGATACGAGATACAAACGTCTTTAAGATATACAAATCAGTTTATAATATTTCCTCTGTAGTGTAGTAATATACCGTGAAAATTTGTCTGTCTCCACAGTTTTCGTGCTATTTTCCGGGCTTATAACCGTATACCCACGTACTTATACCTGCAGCACCTGTGTATACCGTCCAAAGAGATGTGTACTTCCAGAAAATACACACGTGTAGCAGGGCAAAGTGTATTTTTCCAGTCCTATTGTTGATGACGCTCAGAATAACTTAGCAATCAGCACAGTCGTGTGTTGTGCCGAAGTGACAAGGGAATATCTGTTGCGTGTTACAGGGGCGCTGTGTGTGGGGAGATAAACATCTAGCAGCAGACAGCCTAAAACCTACCTGTTGATTGGACAACCGGCACAACGCGTGCAGAAATCATCTGTTGACCTAAATATACGACGGCCTACTTTATTTAGCAAAAATGAACGCCGAAGAAATAATCCAGGAAGTTCTGCAGGGTCATCTAACTTCACCAAAATTACCGGTGCCGAGACTGGTGAAGATTTTCGTCGCTTCTACTAGAACTGGTAAGTAGGAATGAATTATTATGCTCATTTCTCTTCCACGTGTCTGCGAGTCTTGGTATAGATTTAACTCTTCAACAGGCCAGCGATTTTCATGGTGAGATTTTCAACACAGACATAAACCTTTACGTTCGCATTGCAGTGTATAATATCATTATTGTTGACAGTAAACTTATTAATCCCAGACATCGCAAGACAGGTGTGCTTCCTCTGAGGATATCATTCATCAAACCAATATAGGGAAGGGAACTCAGTTTCAAAGGAATGCGGGCCTGTATCTCATTTTTGAGTGCGGAACATGCTAATTATTGTGGATACACAGTAGATATTACAGTGCTTTATAACAGCGATTTTGCACATGAGTTTAATCAGTGACATAGGCTTTCAGCACCAGGGCATCCTATGTTGAATGTGAAATACGACCTTACAGCTTTGTAAGTGCTTCACTGTTTAAGAAACGTCGCTAGGGTTGTCAACTGATGAAAAAATTTCTAACTAGAAACGAACGTTGACGACATAATCGAAATGAATAAATTTTAATATACACACGTTTTATTACATTTTGTCCCCTACAGTGTTGGGAACACAATCAATCAACAGTACTTCTTCCTTGCTGCAGCACGAGTCATACACTTGAACACTGCCTTAAAGCTACAATACGAACTTCAGCAAATATGAAACAAATAGGTCAGCGTCTGTTGTAACTGGCCACATGTTGCATTATCGAAGTTTCGTTTCCATCAGGGGAGTGACTTTCTCTTTACTATCCCTTCGAGACCTGCTCTGATGCCAGCACTAAAGCCTACTCTGTGGGAGTGGAGTGACTGGAGCGTGCTACTAAGTGCTTCCTATAGCGAGTGCAGTAGGTTGCCATGTCGCTCTGTTGATGACACGTGTTGTTGGGCTTGGGAACGTGAAGCGTGTTGTAACCGGAACACGTGCACGTTCATAAATAGATACTTTTTTTTATAGCTATTGGCTGTAATATTACAGGCTTTTGGGAACTCCTATCGTTACAATTGGTGACAAGTGCGCGTACAGGCAACTCGCTTCATTGTAGTTCTCTGCCCACTCTCTGAGCGACAAGCCTCCATTCAGTCTCCATCTTCTCTGATTCCAACTTTAGATCAATTTTACTTCTGTACGTAGGCCGAGACTTTACTGAAAACGTTCTCGAGAAAACATATGACAGATAAATTTATTAAAGAAGTTAAGAGACTTATAATTGCATTAGCCTTCAACTTACAAGCGCAATAAATTTAAGCAGATATTTTATTCTGCGAAATCATATATAAAACTTTTATATTTTTAAATTAAGTTTTTGTAAAATACGACATTCTTCGAAAGATTGTCAAGATTCCGATCTACAACTTTGTATTATGAAATGCAGCAACAAAGTAGAAAGATACTTGTATTCCAAATCTTTCCCCAGAATTTGAATATATCTGTAAAGTCATTAATTTCAGTAATGTTAAGTTCCACTTTATCATCTCCAGCAACAAAAAATAGAAAACAGTGATATATGTAGACTATAGAAACTTGAAGAATAACTTATTTTTTGCTGACTGTTCTGTATTTCTTTCCCATTTCAAGAGAATTCCGAAATAAAAGAGACTTAGGAATAAACATATGTGTTGCACCTCACATATTACGATGATAAAATTAGGGAGTAAGAATGAGGGGGCGTCAGGGTGCTTCAGACGGGAGCCGATGCAAAATTCCAAGGTAAGAACCCACTCGGGGCGCTTACATTGGACGATACTAGCATTTAGCCAAGAGAAGTACAGTACGAATAAATGGGGTGTAATACACTAGCTTGTTTTATTAACATTGGGAATGCTGTAACTAACTAAACAACTTCAAACCCTTTACTATGAAGTACGCTGTGAAGTTTGGAGTAGTTTACTAGATTTTAAACATAACCAGATGGTCTGCAAACCATAACGGGCCTGAAGCTGTTTAACATTGCGAGAGGAAAGATTTACTGGAATCAAGAGTACACATTGTTGAGAAATGGCTCTTAGGAATTTTGAAATATAAATCAATTTTCTAGATATGTGGCTTTTTATAAACCTGCGGCCAGTTTGTCATGCTGTAATTTCATTATCTCATGAATATTTATCGAATCCGATGCATCAAAAATCTTCCTCAGAAGCCACTGGCCAAGAGTACCCCGCCTTTACCGTTGGCGCAAGGATGCCCTTAGTGGCGGAGTAGTTTACTGTGGCTTCACTGTCTGCCATAATTGTTACTAATATTTTCCTATTCCTCATACGACGTGTTCTTGTGTCACGTAATCGACAATGAAAATAAAATTCACTAGTTTTAAACACGTATTTCTATGTGCTTTAATAGTCAATAAATGCTGGCTTGTTATTTCATATTTCTTCTCTTCGTTAGCCGCACTCGCTTTCTTCGTTATTCTTATTTGTACATGGATCGAACAAGGAATGGTCACCGTCCGGAGAAGACAGAAATTTTGATAAAATCTGCCTGAAGTGGCCTCAGGGTTTTTTCTATGTAAAACTTCACTGTACGCTTCTCCCATTCCTCTGGTCGGGTATAGAAACCATAGCACCGTATTCCCACCATTATGTTAAATTAACATATTAAATTTGTGTGACATCGTCCGTTGCTTTTGTTTAATCGGTATTGTTTTATTGATTCTCCGAATAATACAACACTATAAATGAATGTACAATCATATATGATATGATATTATATTACATGATGTGTATTTACTGTGATTGGGTAACAACACCAACCAACGCATATAAATGTATAAACGTATCTCATGTCGTAAACATAATATTCTTCCTACATGTTTCGGTCACTCTTGTTGCCAGCCTTAAGGAGGTGCATTAGAAGGGATGGATATATCTTGATGTTGCAGACGTTTGTGCACCATTGCACGGATTTAAAATGCTAAATTTTAAAACTACATGGTTTAAACATGAAGGAGGAGCAAGCATATATAATATAAGATAGTTTTGTATTATTGTAGACATATGTTGGTTTCGTTGCCATATTATTATTGCTCATTCGACGGTCATGGATTATTTAAAATTTAATACACACTCATAAACCAACATTTGTTACACATACTTTGATAAGAGACAAATATGCTTCTGGATTTGTGTCACTATATTTAGATGCTCCCTCCTTACAGAGAGGACCTACGACTTGTTGAGTATTATACCAGACCTTTGTAACAGTGCTGTTTCAACTGTACTGATTATGCACGGGTATATGAATAGGGTCTCTCACAAATGATATATAGATAATGACTGGGAACGGGGCCTTCATGGTCTGTGTTCATTTGCTTTTCCTATATTACCCTGGACATACCGAGGAGACGTAAAAATTCCTTCAGATGGCCCGGATCGCGACCGAAGTTCGCAACGAGTATCTCCGTAATGGAAGTCCAGAACGTTCTCGTTACACCAACCTACTGGGTCTTGCGACTGACGACATAGAAACTTGTCCTCACAAGTTACACCTACTCTCACCTCCTGGTGTCAAGGAATCCAATACCTACCAGCCTTTCTCTTTAGCTAAGTGCATGGGTAAAGCGATACAAACAGTTATCGAGTTTCCTGTCTTGAGAGGGGAAACGGGAACCGCGTTTCCAGGTTTGTAAACACAGTACGGCGACGTATGTTCTGTTAATATACCCTATAAGGGGACGACGGTTTTACAGCTGACTCTTGTGATTTAGGAGATTACAGCGTGTTTGATATTGATAAACGCTGTACCGAAGAGTGCATACAGTCTTCAGGTTAACCTGTTGAGGCCAACATTATCGTCTTTCTTCGTGAGAAGTCAGCCTGTTTCTGCTAATAACTTCTGAATTAATGGATAAATTAAAAATTTAGAATGATCAATATACCAATAAATTGCTCTTTATCTTTATGCTGGTTTTACAGGCCTGCGTAATACCCTACTTGTACCATCAGTAATACAGTATTCCGTTTATGTGAATGTCTGTTGCGAGGAAGCGACTGCAGACACTTAACTTAGGATTCGGAAATTTGTGTACATGGTGACTAGTTTCGTAATTTGTCCTCTTAACATTTTTAGGACAACCAATCGAAAGTGAATGAGGTAATCGGGGCATGAAGAATGCATTGGAATGGTCAGAAATGTGTACAACTTTTTGATCGGGAAACTTGAAGAGAAAGCTGCCGTGATAAACATAGCCGTTGATGCCAGAATAATATTAAAACGTATTGTTATGGCTGAAGGTAGACTCCAGTCATGGACTCTTATGAACGCAGTGCAAAATATTATGTTATATAAAGGCAACAAATTGCTGTGGTAGCTGAACGACTATCAGCTTCATTAGAAGGACTGTTTTTAATGAAATTAGTAATCTGATTATTTATGTAATTATTTTCGTTGCGGACTGTAGACGATACTAAAAACTTCGTAACACGTAGCTCATCCAGTGGTGAAAGTGCCCTCTGAAGTTTAAATAGCTTTAACTTCAGGTATCTTAAGTGGTAGGGCTTGAAAATTTCATAAAGAATTTATTCAAAGTGGAGACTCCACAATATTAGTGTGCTGAATTGAAGAATATTATCCATTAGACCTGTTCGGGCCAATTAATTCATTACAGTGGTCTTCAACAATTGAATTACCACAAAATGGTTTCTTATAGGAACATAATTAATGCAGTGGATGCGACGTTTTGAGACTAAACATAAGTAAATGCATAAAGTCAAACTTACGAATTGTAAGGTACATATATTTTCAATTTTTTTCCTTTGGATGACTGATTAATGAAGGGATTAAGGGAACTGCATAATGAGGCTCTTCACATCGTCAAACGAATACTGGAGTATTTTTAGATGAGTAGTAATGGGTTTGTCAGGCAGAAGGGCAAGCGCAAGCGAGAATTGCATATCATCTTTTAGTCTGGAAATCCAAGTGGTAAGGACCATTTGAAAAACACCCATACAAAGGGAGGACAACATCAAAATGCATCTTAGAACGGGTCTGTCAGACTCAAAACAGGTTGCGCCACAAGTTGAGGTCCAACTTGACATTGAGAGCTGCAAGATATAATGCCACATTCCTTCGTCGTTTTCAGTTGTAAACTTTCAGTGTTGAAAACTGCAGTGACGTTAAATACTGCTTGAATTAATGTCGTGGTAATCTTGGGTTTATTATGCAATAAAAACAAGAAGAAGAGTAAAATTTAATGAATATCACAACGTGAGTGGGCCCTTTTTTGCAGCTCTGCGGACCGCGTGGTTATCAACCTCTCTTAGAAATGCATGTAGATATCTCAGGACACAAAAAATTACCAGCCTTCATAATCAGGATGGAATTCACTGTTTCCTGGAAAACTGTGAGTTTAATTTAGGTACGGTTTATTTGTATCTAATTTTGGTAGCTGTTGTTATGTTTAATCATGCTTGTAACCCTCTATAGGGCCATGGTAACTGAATAGTGTGGTTCATTGGCGGTATGATTGGAATGGAATGTTGTATATGGAAAATTGAGTTTGAGGTATGTCATATGTTGCGCTCACAAAGGGTACGTAAAACGCGATATTTTATCGTAAGAAAGACACAATTGTAGTAAGTGGATATTAGTACTACGTCAGTATTTTATCCATTCTATGAATCTCGTAAAGAAGTAGTCATACTCCTCCCGTCCGTGTCTGACACACGTGAATTGTGTAATGGGTTTCTGGGTTGCAGCCGATGTCGGGCAGTGAAAATACAGTATTGAACCGACGCGACGGATCCTTACTTATATAAAAAGGCCGTCACGGGACCCTGTTCTGGGACATATAAATTATGTCTGCGCCTTAGCGTCCATTTTCTTAAAAATTGTATGATTGTTATACATTATACGATTTATGCTTTGGTATCCTAAGTAATCTCATCTCCTAGATTTTCTGATTAATATATTTCATCGTCTTGTGGCATTTCTTGTCCGTGATACATGCCTCATTAATCTCAATCTTGAATGTTCACTTCCCTTGGGAATTTCCTGAATGTTACGTTAGAAAAGATTTGCAAACAAATTTCGACATAATTTTCGTCCATGAACCAGCATAAACAGCGTGATTAAAAAAGATGGACTCAATTTCGTACGTCTATATTTCCTGAACTATACATTGTATGTGAATGATCTACATAACCTTTGAAAGAGGAGGTCCTAAATTTTCAAATACCACCGCTAGAGCGCTCGCCTAGCGCACAGCCATGCAGCAGCGTCAGTTGAGAGCAAAATGGCTACTATGCAGCACAATATTTTTTGCGTTCGTGAGTTCACTAAAACTGAGTCGGCGACTGCTGTGCAGCGTGCGTTTCGTCTTCATTTCAACATCCAACCTCTAACGAGGAAGAGCATTTGTCGTTGGAGTCACCAATTTGAGCAAATAGGCTGTCTATGTAAAGGCAAAAGCTCCGGCCGACCACGTGTATCAGAGGAGAACGTGAGACGAATTCAAGAGAGTTTTGAGCGTAGTCCACGCAAGTCAACACGTAGAGCGAGCAGAGAACTTGGAATACCG
>Ga0131853_10013907_pt1 | contig 14745 bp, 11 predicted proteins | sample TergutLab28metaG_FD_92764 | JGI IMG/M metagenome (GOLD analysis project Ga0131853, IMG submission 92764) | Labiotermes labralis P1 segment gut microbial communities from Petit-Saut dam, French Guiana - Lab288 P1 (version 2) (version 2) | ecosystem: Host-associated > Arthropoda: Insects >... | reverse complement strand
TCCCATCCCCATCCAATGTGGAGTGCGACAGGGATGCCCCCTTAGCATGATACTCTTTGTCTTATGTCTTAACCCTTTGTTATACTATCTGGATGAACGCCTACAGGGAATTCGCGCACATGGGACGCAATGGAAGACCAAGGTGATCGCGTATGCCGATGATGTCTCCATCTTGGTAACTTCGGAGGAGGACGTGAGAACAGTTCGAGACGCCATAGCCTGTTACAAAAAGGCAACTGGCGCAACACTGAATGTTGCGAAATATAGCGCATTGGCGGTGGGCACGTGGGACACTGCGCGCCATATAATGGGCATACCCTATAGTGTGGAAATGAAGATTCTTTGCGTAAAAATGAGGAACACTGTGAAGCATTCGGCGCTGGCAAGTTGGACGAGATTGGCGTCCTTGGTACGCACGAAGGCCAGAGGAGCTTACAGTAGAGACCTCAACATAGCTCAACGCATTACATATGTACAAGTTTATATGCTCGCCAAATTATGGTACATTGCGTAAGTGCTACAGCCCCCCCCCCCCCGTGAGTGCCTCCGGCAAATTACATCGGCCATTGCGTGGTATATATGGCGGGGCGCCATTTTTCGAGTGCCACTATCAAAACTGCAGGGGAGAAAAGAGGACGGTGGTTGGGGTCTGACTGAGGTGAATATCAAATGTCGCGCACTCCTGATAACAAGGATCTGGCATCAGGGGCAACGAGAGGGGACTATGATGGAGCGTTGGCAGAGGTACTGGAGACTGCAGGGGGTGCGAGATAATCCCCCCACATAAGACAGGTTCCCCCCACCCTCGTTTACCTGCGTACCTACGTCCAATAAATGGCGTACATAGACTCCTACAAACTGGGTGAACACCCTCGGACATTGCGTAGGAGAGTGTACTGGACGCTACGAGGGATGGCTGTGGCGGGCAATCCACCGCGCGCGATGCGCATCATGCAACTTCAACCGTTCGCAGATTGGGAAAGAATATGGGCCAACTTTCATGAGTGTTGGACGACGCGAGGCAGTAAAGATAAACTGGTATGTGGTGATACGGGACATACTGCCCACTAATACGTCTACATAGGATTCGACTAGTCGACTCACCACTTTGCGGACATTGCGGTGAACCAGACACGGTCCAACATAGAGTAACCTCATGCGATGAGGGGGCGAGGATGTGGCTCTGGACCAAACGAAGTATAGCATGGATTCTTCGCATTGACCCGGCCCAAATACCACCGGACTGGACCACGAGACCCCAGTTCCGGCTATGGCCACCTCAGCGACACCGGCCGGTGTTATGGATACTGGCCCAAATGGTGTGGTATAGAATTAAAGAAAGTCGAGCATGCACTGAGTAAGATTACAGCGACTTTCTGAGATGGACACGCTGGAAGGCGTATCAGGCCAAACATCCCCGGACCTACGTTGTGAACTATCTTGAGATCTTATGATCACGTTCCCATGAGAGGTAAACACCGTGGAGTGGCAGCGTCAGAGTAACACTTGTTACAGTGTTTGGCAATGGTAGGAGTTGAACGGAAATTGACCCATGCGTGGGTGCTTAGACCGCAAGGGCATGAAGGCACAGGAGCATAAGCGGTCCCTGGCCCATGAGTGGTGGAATGGATGTGACTTAGTGTTGTTCATGGGCCACAAAGTGTGCCAATCTTGCACTCTTATGCAGTGTGAAGTGAGGGGGCAGGGAAATGTATGCGAGGTGTACGAGTACAGTGTACGAGAGAGAGGTGGATCGAAAGACACTGTGATGTGGGGGAGTGATCATGTCTATTGTGCTATGACATTCTGACTGCAGGAACCATGCTGACAGTAGCTGTTACATATGTGCTGGAATGTAAGCAATGTACCTGAATAAAAGTATGTCGGTAAAAAAAAAATTCCAGGACAGAGAACGTATGTTCTTACCTCAAATTTTTTTGTATTTGTTCTGGTTGTGTAGGTAAAGGCCTCTGCGACAAGCTGATCACTTGATCAGAGAAGTGCAACCGGAAACGTATGTGTGTGTGTGTGTGTGTGCGTGTGTGTGTGTGTGCGTGTGTGTGTGTCTAATTGCGTGCAATCTATAAACCTCAACGATGAGGCGGCCTAGGATCGAGTTGGGCTGTTGTGCCGCAAAAATAAAAACGTAATTGCGTGTTCTGGGGGAGCTAATTTTCTTTGTGTCGAACAACCCTAGCAACATACTCACCCAGTCGCATGACCCCGGCAACTCGGCACAATCCATTTCACATCCTCACAAACTTTATTCATCTGAACAGCAACTCATCTGCCTCTGAGCCTCAAAAAATCCTCTCAAAATAAAGTAATTACCAAAATCATTAACACATAATTATGCATCTTCCTCATCCCACTTACATGTCCATATAAACGTACCGTCTTTGTGCCAGTTCTATTAAAATGCATTCCCTCCGATCGCCGAGTAGGAAACCTGCTACAACACAGACACAAGGTGGCGCAGTTGGTTGAGGCACTCCGTCACAAACAGAAAGGTCGCGGTTTCGATTCCCAATTAGGTCATTGGGATTTTTCATTGATATTATCTTTCCGGTCGCACTTGGGCCCTGAATACGACTCAGTGTTGTGTTGAATAGAAACTAAAGTATAATATAAAATATAATATATATAATAGAGTCAGACTGTATTATATATATTTTATATTATATTTTAGATAATATCGGCCAAAGACCTGAAGACAAAAGTAAAAACTGCTGCCGAAATTTGCGCCCATCATGCACCTCTGAAGAAACGGCAAAAGCAAGATGCCCCAAAAAGAAACTTTATTTTCAGTAGTGGTTTTAAACAACTTATACAGATCATTAAAGTTTACGTACCGTTTATTTTGTAGCCCTAAAAAGCAATTTCTCTTGCGTTTCTTCGGTAAACTTAGTACGTTTATGTGTTTCTTCATTCCTCACCTCCGAATTTTTGGGTAAAAGTAGCCCTTGAATTAATTACTTGTTTAATGTTGGTGAAGAACTCATAGTTTGAACCTCCCCAACATGTAACTTGTTCCTTTCCTTTGTTAGGTAGATGAGATTCAGATTTTAATCTCAGCACTTTGCTTCAAATGCCTACAGTCCTTGTTCTCCTCTCAAAGATAGACCAAGTTCTACGCTCGTAGAACAACTGGCAAACTTGTACAGAGTCATGGAATATATTAGTACAACTGTTCAATGCGTGCACCACACAGTATCAAGACACTCTGCCTCTAGCTGTGTAGTTCAATAAGCATTTCCCGGCAGGTGTCGTTTAAATATTCTGGTTGTGGCATCTCAAATCCACACTCGCACATCACTCCAATTACGAGAACAGCAGAAATCTAATGAAATAAATTATATTTTTTCCTATCAATCATTTCTATGCTATCGTTATAAGTAGCTGTGCTTTACGCTAATCTGTCGAATGTGTTTGAAAAATAAAACATTCTGGTTTGATGAATACGTAAATTACAGACTTGTGTGTTGAAATAGGAGCATAATATGTTTAGAAATTTACAAAATCTCATTCATGTGGTAATATGTCTCTTACCTTTCTCTTTAAGCTAACCAAGAATTATAAGCCATTCTCCATGGAGCAGCTGAAAAGCTGAAAGTTCCTCAGCTACTCAAGAAATTCAAGCGTTTTACGGGACCCAAATTACAATACCGCAATTATAAGTGCCCCTTACCTGTCCTTCTCTAGAGACAGATCAAAAGAATTAAACTCTTAGACAATTTATTGTCAACTCTTACTCATATGGCCAAGAAATTTGATTGCTGGTCTTGAAATAAAAAAGTAATTCATAACAAATTACTTAACTTAAAAAAAAAATTAAATTCATATTTGCACATGTGTGAATTATACTAGCTAATTTTATAAGTAAACCTAATGCAGTTATTGGGTAAAATAAGATGTGTAGGATTTTAGCTGTTTAATAATTATTTAATGGTTATTGCTTACGTAATCTGTTATTAGACTACAACAGCAAGTTTTATATTTGGTGTAGGAACGCCCTGAGGGTGACACAGAAGTGCCGAAGCACGTAAGAGTACAAAAGTCTATACTTTCAAATATGTTTTATTTTGTGTATTAGTTTGGTTTTTATAAACGAATCTTAGTTATTTGTTCTTTGGTCATGTGACACCGTGTCACTGAATGTTGTTTTCCGAAATTTGGAGACAGCTTAGTGGTCTCTAAACGTCGGAAACCAAATACTCAGTGACGTAGTGTCCAATCCTAAATAAACAGATGTTTTGTCCACAAGGCTGCCAAAATATTAAAAACTCAAATTTAATAATTGTCCAAAAATATGGGACTCTCTTCAGATTATTACATTTCTCTAGGCAGCTCTACATGTTTCGGGTGTTGATACCCATCATCAGCAGCTCGTACAGCTGTAATTACAGCTTCTGGCACTGGTCAACTGCAATTAGTAAAATACGCTGCTACTAATATACAATTTAAAATTCTAAACTGTTTATATTGAATGTTACTAGCCTTGACGGATAAGCTATATAAAATAATGGCGGATGGTTAAAAGCAGTATTTGTAAAATATATACAACAAAATACATACATAATTTTAGTTATGTTAAAATTCTATCAGAAAATGCAATACGCAAAGTCAGTTAATATTATTGTATGCATACCTGATTTAGTTATTACAAAATACTTTGGGAATAACACAATTGAGACTATTCATTGCAGTTGACCAATGCCAAAAGCTGTAATTACAGTTGTGCGAGCTCCTGATGATGGGTGTCAACACCCGAAACATGTAGAGCTGCCTACAGAAATGTAATAAACTGAATACAGTTACATCTTTTTGGACAATTATTAAATTTTTTTCACGATGACTAAACATTTAACAACCAAAATATTTTCTGTTCCATATTCAGAGGTCGCTAGTAATACCAACTGGCGGTCCGCTGGTCACAAGCGACCGCTTCAGTGGTTGTCATTAAGCATGGCCATGTAGCGGCAAAGCTTTGTACTTACATTTCCGTAGGTAGCAGATTCGATAGACTGCGCCTTTATGGTTGCCACAAAACACGTTTTTCGTAGTTTCGATCATTATCCAGACCAGACAATCGATTTCAACAATATCACGATACTTGCTTTCAAACCCTTCACTACTTCCCGCATGAGCAGCTCATCCGAAACTAAACATCTGTAGTTACACACAGCATGTTAAGCTGACTGCTTGCTAGCAAGCAGTCAGCTTAACATGCTGTGTGTACAGTGCTAGACTCCTGATGATGGAAAGAGATACTGTCCGAAACATGTAGAGTCCTATTCCAACAATAAATTTGAGAAGTTAGTGCTTCTCGTTGGTTTTATTATAAGAATATATCACGATTCACAGTTTTCAGAATGTCAAACTCTGTAGTTAGTCACGTCGTAGAATAGTGCAGTAATCCACATGTCGGTAGTTACTGTTTTATAAAATGATGTTATGTCTCCTGCATTCCTTTTACAGCATTGAATGGAAGATAGCGTAATTGTTACAAGTAATAGGAGCAGGAGTGTTTACTTAGAGTGCGCATCTAGTAATGTGAGATGGAAAATTTATTCTACGAGTCCTTGACAATTGTAAGAGAAGGATGTCGAACATCATAAGAATACGACACTCGACGTCTTTACGAATATCAGCAGAGGTTACGATGTGTTGGATTAGTTGAGGTTTCGTTGGGTTAGTTGAAATCAAGTTACTACACAGTAATTATGACTATTTACAAAATATGTGTCAGAACAAATTACATGTCATAAACATTTCCAACTAATATAAAAATCTCGCGTACTTGATTGTTACAATAATTTTTAAACGTCTTTTTGTAGTCATATTGTAATTTCATGCAGCAGTGTAAATTATGCGAAACAGTAAGCTTACTTGCATACGCGTCTTTAAACGGAGCACAGAAACATGTAACAGGAGGAAGGCTTTTTACTTTCAAGACGTCACGGAATACGGACTGAGCTGGTCCTTGTGGCTGAAGAGTCTGGCAGCGGAACGTATACAAACACTAGACCAGGGTCTCAAACACGCGTCCCACGAGCCATATGTACATACCAGTTCAACTTACACGAAGTTTCACATAAATTATTCTAATTGTAGAATTTGATAAGATTCATAGGGAAGATTTTTAACTCAAATAATTTAAAATATTTTTATGCTGGGAATATAGATCTTAATGCCTGCTGCTTCTGGGTAGTAACATGCAGTATAGCTAGCAAAGATATTAACCCTTTAAAAGCTTAGTTAAATCCCATCTGCCATCTGCTGGCATTATTAAATGCTCACCATATTTTCCACGTTAGCGGGTTAAGGGTTAAGTATATGCCTAAAATAATTATAATGTAGTTAAATTTTGTTATTCGCAGCACGAAATATTCACAACGGCGTGTTTAATTTTAAAGAAGATAATAACTCGATTCTTGACTAAAATACTTGCGGGTAGCCTTATTTTTTTAAAACTTCACATTTTCTCGCCTACTGTTGGTTTCTGAAACAGCTGCACTAGTCTTTTAACAGGAAGAGTTTATAAATGTTCATTGTATCTAACTAGTATATAACTGAGTATGATACTCCACGGGCACACAAATTTTCGGAAAATCTTTGAGCCACCTTAAAATTCTAGGCGCCAAGAGGATGACATGAGAAAGTTTCACACTGAAGACCCACAAGTACAAGTTCCATTCCACTCCTTCATTTCCAGTGAATCTAACCTATCCTTCGCCGATTTCCTTCGAAAACTTCCCAACGAATCTGATCGGACGAGACTTCTTAAACTCCAAATCTCATTACTCTTTTCTCTACATATTTCGTTCCAGAAGATGTGTGTCCATTTTGATATCCTGGTTAAAATCACAATTTTTGGACTGTTTGACCCTAAAAATAGAGGGGCTAGATCCTTCTCAACGTCAGTAAACATTCACAAACCGAGGAGCAATGTAGCTAAGGATCTCAATAACAACAACACCGCTGTCAGAACTTCAAATCTCGGACTGCAGAACATGTTTGCTATTTTGCAAGAAACAGCAACAGCAGTCTCAGCTGTCAGAGATTGCAAATTCAGTACGTTTGCAGCAAACTTGCATATTTGCAGCCGTCTCCCCCATTCCACACCAGAGAAGGCGTCATGCTGTTGTGACAGGGAACAACTTAACATGGAATAAATCTGATTTTGGGGTCATAATTTCTCAATTACAAGCATATATGATCTTCATGTCAGAAGGGGAAGTTACCCTCGTGATAAATGAATTTCTTTTGTGCTCACGTCATTTGGCATACAGGCGTAGGCATAGGTCCACGTTGAACAAAACCTAATAAATAAATATGTAAATAATAAATAAAAATGTAAATAATAAATTAGTTAATGCTTGGAAGAAAATCTGTGTTAATGGAAAGAATATTGAGGTTATATCGTTACTTTCCCCGAATGTGTTATCACAGCAAGCCACTTTTCTACTAAACTCCTAAGGTCAAGTTATTCAGAATATTTCGGCTCCAGCTGTAGATGATCCTGTACTGCCAGCGCCTGTGCTTGACTGCAGCTACCGTATATTGTAAAATACATCACATACCGTATTCGAAACACACCACCTGCGGCTAATACAAAAACTTCTGTGGAGTATTTTAGAGAAACTGTTTTTATGATTTCGTGTAAAGTGTAATATGCAACAACTGAACTGTTGCTGCTGAGTTACGGCACGTAATTAGTAAGGTATTACCTTACGGTCGAAGGAGTTCCTTTCACTACACATTTTATTGTACCTGCTGTGACATTTGATTGAAGATAATTCAACTTATAAGAAACTAATTAAAAACCTACAATTATATCTCAGTTCCCGTCCCTAATTCAAAATCCTGTTGATTCTTATATATTAGTCTAAATTTCACGCACTTGTGCTTTCTAAGTGCATGCTGTACAATTCTAGGCACAAGAGTTTCCTCTTATTTTGTCTATTATTTGCGACGTTTCTTCAAATTTTACTATATTATATTGAAAATATTTTATTACGCTGAAACTATTTATAGGCGGTCCTTCACGTGCGAGGTCCTTTAACATCCATCTGGAGTCTAGCTTTTCTTTTATTTTTCTATTTTTATACTTCCCTTATTATTTAGTGCTTTAAACATTCCCGTTTTATTAACTTTAACTTTACTTCCTACGAATAAAAAAATACATTCCCTACGGTAGGTGTTTGCCTTTCTCCATACGCAGTTACTTGCACCGCTTACAGGCATGTTATGTGCATAACTTATCACTCGGTCCGCCAAGTTCAACACGCGTACAAAATGGTCGCATAGATGTTGTTTTCGTAATTCGTGGTACTAAGTGTGAGTAAGTGGTTAGCTTTCAATCTCCTGAACTACTCATTCCCAGCTATAAGCTCAAGATATCCATTTGACAGAAGGCCATGTGTGTATCTGAGCACAACGACAGACAGTTGGTAATCGGAAACTGAGCCTCCAGTCGTGCATACCCTAACCTAGTCGCCGATTTTGCTACTGGATCACAGCCCCATCTAATATAAAATGATGGGTGGTTCCATTAGTTCGAACTCTTAGTCGCTGGTTTCCCCCAACGAAAGCCCTGGTCCAGTTCCAGGAGAGACAGTGCGTGTGGGAGTTTTTATCCTCTGAGCAGCAATAGGTCCAGGTATTTCCAAAGCACTTTGGTTTTCCTTAATTATAATTCCACCAGTGCTACAAATTATTTAACATGCAGGGAAGAGGCAATGTGCTTAAGAGTACCGCTGTTACATAAGGTCTTTCCGACCACTCCATGGAGCAGGCCATCCCAAAGAACTGAGAGTTCTTCACTTAGTCAAGAAAATCTCGGAATGTCAAGGAAATCGACATTTCGTTCCTAAATTCATAAGAATCTGTTACTTGCACCTAATTTGAGGAAGATTTATCCAGACCACTCCCATTCTATTTCTTCATGCCTATCTTAATATTAGCTTTTCACCCAAGCCTAGATCTTCCAAGTGAACTATGTTCTTCAGGTTTCCTCACCAGAATTCTGTACGAATTTTTATTCTCTTAAATAAGTGCCACATAACCCGCCCATTCCAGTTTTATCGCCCTACAAATATTTGGTAAAAGGTAAAGTAATCCCGTTACAGGCCCGGTGTGGCCCAGAGGGTGGTTAGAGGTATAGCTCTACCCATGACCGCGGCACTAGAAGAAGGTGAGTGGACAGCAGCACGCCCCGGCCGCACTTTACCCCGGGAAAGAACGGGTACCCATTTTACAGGAGGCTGGGTGGGCCCCAGGGCGGGTCTGGACGGCCGGAAAATCTCATCCCCACCTGGATTCGATCCCGGACCGTTAATAGTATTTGGTAAGTAGGACATATCATCAAGACTATTATTATGAAATTTTCTCCATTTCTTCCAAATTTTTCTTTCTTAGGCCCAGATATATTCTTAAGTAACTTATATCATTCTCTAAATAGCTGTGTTTGTGTTCTGTCCTTAATGTGGCAGGCCTTGTTCCACACCTACATAAAAAAGTCAAAACTTACAAGGGGTACTTCTCTATACCTTAGTCTATATATTCTTAGATAAATAATCCAAAAAAAAATATTCTGGACGGAATGTTAGTAGGAATTTCCTGAATTTAAATGTGCTAAATTTGCTCATGTACACATTCCCATGTATTAAGGTCGTACTTACAAAATGTAACTACACTAAATTCTCAAAAGTTACATTAGTTGCCTCGTGTTAGGATTATGTTTTATATTCGGTTCATGAAATATGAACTATCATCCATACACAAGAAAATAAAAAATACAAATCGAAATAAGAAATATTTCCATTTGTATAAGGCCGACATTTTACTTCATTTACCGGTTAAAAGGGAAGACCTGTCATAAGCAACGAGCTGGACGTCAGAGGAATCTTGGCTCAATCTGTGTCAGATGTAAGAGATATTTCTCTCTCCAATCTTCTTCTCTGACCCTGGGGCCTACCGAGATTCCTTTTTAATGGCTACATATGGTTCTTCTACCGGGGTGTTAGCCCCCACTCTTATCTATAGCCGAGGTCAAGAAAGTGTGGAAATATAACTCCACTTCCCCCCTATGCCTTCTGGTTGCGCACAGGAACAATTTTGCCCAGTGGTAGAGATATACACCACCTGCTGTAACATTTAAACGCCTAGCAGTTTATCGAGCAGTGAGCACTCGTATGCGTGTCTCAGCCAACACAAATACGCATAGTTCAGAAAAATTCAATGTCCACTGTTTTCAGATAACCGACAATACTAGCATTGACACTGGAGTATTTAGTGCGATATTAATTCCTCCAATGTCTTTTTTTCTAGGGCTCTATTATTTTTTTAACGAACAAATAATTAAATATCAATAAAAAAAAAAGCCAGAATTCAGACCTTCGAACTTATGGGCTTTTATTCAGTTTATGTCCATTATTTCGGCGTCACCTAAAGGAGAACAGACTAGAAGTAAATGCTGATAAAACTAAGTATGTGGTCAAATCTCGAAATCAGAAAGCAGAACGAATTCACAGAATAAAGTGTGAGAATATTTTCTGTGAAAGCGTGGGAGAGTTCATATATTTAGGAACAACCTTAAAGTATAAAAATTACATTCAGAAAGAAATTAAGAGCAGATTTAATTCAGGGAATGTATGCTATTATTCGGTGCAGAATCTTTTGTCTTCCACTTCGCTATCCAAACATATAAAGATTAATATATATAGAACTATAATTTTGCCTGTTGTTTTGTACGGATATGAAGCTTGGTCGCTCACACTGAGGGAGGAACGCAGGCTGAGGGTGTTTGAGAATAGGGTGTTGAGGAGAATATTTGGGTCTAAGAGGGACGAGGTAATAGGGGAGTGGGGAACACTACATAATGAGGAGCTTAATGATATGTATCCTCACCAAATATTGTTCGGTTGAAAAAAAATCAAGAAGAATAGAATGGGCGGGACGTGTAGCACGTGTGAAAGAGATGAGAAATGAATACAGGTTTTGGTGCGGAAACCCGAGGGAACGATATCACTTGGAAGATCCAGGCATAAATGGGAGGATAATATAAACGTGAATCTTCGGTAAGTGGGATGGAGGTATGGACTGGATTGATCTGACTGAGGAAAGGGACAGGTGGCGGGCACTTGTATATGCGGTAATGAACCTTCGGGTTCATAAAATGCGGGGAATTTCTTCACTAACTGAGAACCGGTTAGCTTCTCAAGAAGGACTCTGCTTCAGGGAGTAAGTACGTAAGTCATTATGTTTTCGGTGTCACTAAATGAAACCTCGGTGAAAATAAGTATTTTAAACAACGTGTTATAAAACTTAATTTTTCCCATAAGATTGGTTGGTGAAATATGTAATGATTTTCAGTATTTTTGAATTATTAATAATAATAAGAATAATAATAAGTATATGGTGACAGGAAACTGTGCGATATATCGCTGTGACAGTGCGGACCATCCTGAAGAAGCGAAGGTTACCGTGATCGAGAACAGAAATAAGTGGATCTTACAAAATTATAACATAATTGACGCAAATAATTTTAATATATAATTTTAATTGAGTACATAAAAATAGACGCAAATGAAGACATAAATACAATAAAATTAAAAGTTTCAAGTGAAGAACGATTTTAAAAATAGAAAGAAAAATATATATTCATAACACTGTAAAATACATCAATGGTTTTATCTTAGAACATTTGGATCATGAAATTCCGTAGCTGTATGTCGTATACATTTGATTGCTAAGAAATCCAGTGAACCAGCATAAAATTCGAAGTTCACAATATTATGGGACGACTTGTAGCTGCTACCCTTCGCTTACGGGTGCATTTTATTGTACCTCTCATGGCTTTATACTGAGATTTCGTTTTAAACGGTATCATGAAATTTGCTATCAAGCAGAAGAGATGAATAATCCTTATGTCAGGGGTGAGTAGGTGCCTCATGGTCTGGAAATTCGTGCAATAAATTCCTACAGAGAAAAATACAAGGACTGCTTTCATTTTTTCGCTCAGGCCTTCCATTATTAAATTTTGTTCCATGATATTAGTCATATTGTTGAGAGCCACACTACATGGCATTAATTTCTTTATCCTTAGATTAAGTAAAACATCTGAATCAATTTCAGGGGTTATATAAAATTATATGAGGTTCCGTAATATCATGTGTGTTGAGTAGATTAGGTGACAAAAGTGTGCTCGTTGTGATGTCGTGACCTACTTCAATGCAATGTTAGATAATTTTCATCTAAATACTGAAGAAAACTACGGAACATCTCAGGGATTTTAGCCGGTACTTGAGCTGAAATTCGAAACACGTACCTCTCAAGTACTTGCGTAGGGCGTCATATATTCTATAGACAGTGTTACACACAACAAATTAAGCGAAATCGTGCCGGCGGGTTCAAGTAGATACAGAAGTGTGTTGCTTTCCTTGTTAGCAATAAAATTCCTCGGTCACAAACTTTGGACTCGTCTTTAAAATATTCTTTTAACTCACCCTGAACGCTAGTGGAATTTCACCCTGAAAGTTTTGGCGATGTTAATTAAATTGTAATTACGGAAAAGTACTACACAGTATAACATCCCAGAATATTTGAAACAATAAATATGTAGGTAGCCATATTAGACTTTTCAAATTTGTGGATCATTTTTGGAGGGAGTAAGTTTCTACTCTTCATACCTCAACAGGCAGCACTTTAAATTCTATATTACGTTTTCTAAAGTAACCAATATAAAATCCCACATAACTGAAGGTATATTAACAACACAGGTGACAATTTCCGCAGATTCAGGCAACCTTATGCTCCCACGAAATTCAGCACTAACTTAAACTCGCAGATCGTAAGTCCCCGAACAGTGAATTCGCTGCCTTCTTGCCACACGGCACCGAGTGCACGGTTTGTGGTAGACGATAAGATCATTTTACAATCACGGAGTGGCGCAAATCCCCTAACATGATATCCTGCAGTGCCCTCTGACCTAGCAAACTTAGATCCAATATCGAGACTGCCCAGCATATAAGGGAGCTGTAATTAAACAACGAACCACTTCTGAGAAAATCTACGTTGGTTCGAAAGACATTGGAGATAAATTATGTAGAAAACATCAACCGTTTTTCCGAAGGACCCAGTCCGTGAGCAGCATCGAGGCTGATCATTAGGCTCAATCAGACCGACAGCAATTATATTGCGCTAAACCAAGACAACGGAAGAAGAATGGAAATATTAGCCAATAGTTGAGAATTCCAGCACAGTATCCAACACCTTAACTAAAAGCTATGGAGGCAGCATAGTGAAGTCGGTATAGTTATTAGGCTGCAAAACGAGTAGTTGTGGGTATATTCGCGGTTAACCCTTATCCTGCTAACGTGGGGAATATGGTGAGCTCCTAATAATGCCAGAAAATGGCAGATGGGATTTAATTCAGCGTTTAAAGGGTTAAGAGCAAGAGACATTTATGTCCGCTAAAGAGTCCAGATCGGCTCTTAGGTCCACCCAGCCTCCTATTCATCTGTTACCGCGGATTGTCTCTCGGTGGTGAAGTGTGATGCTGACCACTCAGCTCCAAACAGTGGCAGGTTAAGTATGACTTTATCTATGCCACCATTCTCACATAACACTTATTAGCATGCAGCAGGGGAACAACTTTACCTTACTTTATTTCTTTTAGTTCACAACGTCAAGTTTTATTAGTTTTTACATGAACTTCCAAGTTTTCTATGCTTTGTTGACCGTGCATCCTAGTATAATCTTTGTAAATAAACCAAACTGAAGCACATTTTTTTATTTGTGTTTATTTCTATTCTCTGCATGTTTCGGGCAACCATGTGCCCATCATCAGGGGAATTAACTGTATCAATGCGATACCTGCTGCATTTAACCACAAAAACCTTCAGGTCGAAACTATGTTCCTCGGCCCTCTGCGGTGGGTTATTGAATTCAAATAGCGTGATTTTCATCTTAGAAAAAATTTGATAATTTTATGGGGAAAAAAAATTTCCTGCCTTTTCTAAAACATAAACTTAACCTTCCCGCCCATAGTCAATTACTGGCTGAAAAAAAATCCGGCTTAATACAAGCAGTAAATAAATAAATAGTCTCTTGTCCGGGCGTACTGTCACCAAGTGTATATGTTTGAGAATCTGTGCACACTTCTCTACACACAGCCTTACTGCAGTAGCATGGGGGGGGGGAGTTAACTTCCTAGAAAAGGACAGCGATGGATGCTCTTCCCATTCCTACGACCGGATTCAGGCTCTTTAAATTTGCAATTCAAATTCTGTTCCTCTCTCATACCTTTCCTACCTTACTACCGTAACAACGAGCAGTACCCTGGGTCTATTCCTTGCATAATATGAAGTTAGCTTATTCGAGCCAGATACTAGAGGGCAGCATACGGCTGGCCCGTATAACAAATTAGCTTGCAAATAAGGGACCTGCTAGTACATACAAGGGCGGGAGAGAAGTAGAAGTAAGTAAACAAACAAACAGTAGAAAATGAGGAAGAGGATCTCCTCTTGAAAGTTTCAGAAACTCATAGAGATATGAAAAGTGTTAACGTCAAGAACAATAGTTATAAAATGAGTCATGAAAAAGCTATAATTTATTTGCATGTGCAGTATATGTGCAGTATATGTGCAGTATATGTGCAGTATATGTGCAGTATATGTGCAGTATATGTGCAGTATATGTGCAGTATATGTGCAGTATATGTGCAGTATATGTGCAGTATAT
>Ga0131853_10013905_pt1 | contig 14745 bp, 11 predicted proteins | sample TergutLab28metaG_FD_92764 | JGI IMG/M metagenome (GOLD analysis project Ga0131853, IMG submission 92764) | Labiotermes labralis P1 segment gut microbial communities from Petit-Saut dam, French Guiana - Lab288 P1 (version 2) (version 2) | ecosystem: Host-associated > Arthropoda: Insects >... | reverse complement strand
TACCGCACCGCTAACCTCTAAAGTTGCATTTTATATATTTATTCAACAAATATAGGTACTGAATATTTTAAACATGCTATATACTCTCCGTTTTTTTTTCTCTTCAAAATGCAGTTTGTTTCATAATTCTAATATATTTGGTTCCTGTATTATTCAGGTTTTATGTACAGGGTGTACTAAAATTAAAAAAATAATTCCGGCGCCAAAAGGTTAAAGCAGTAATGGGCGAGCATAATGAGTTTCGGAATACACTTAATAGTCGCACATCAGAATGAAACACAAAGTTTTTGGTGATTCTGTGAACGTCGTATCCACAGCCCTTGTTAAATTTGTCAACAGTATTTTCAGTTATAACTGGTTTCATGCTTTTAGCATGGAAACATACTACACCGGAAACGTTCAAATATTTCACTGTGGGAAGTGAGAAAAATACGGAGTGTTCTGCTCCACCACTCCCCTTACTCCTTTAGTGTTACGTACATGCTGATAATAATTACTACATGTATTTTTAAGTCATAATTTTACAGAATGGAAACCTGCATCCCTTAAACACAGTGGAATGAAACAGTGGCAAACAGCTCATGACCTTTTCTTCTTCAAAAATGATGTAAACATTACACGTTAAATCGGACAAAACCGCTAAATTAAATTTCACTGGGATAATTAGTAATAATTAATTAACAGTAAATTTAGTTCATTAGTCGCTTTTAGTAAAATAAGCTAGTGTGTTATGCGCGTCAAAAATTACTGACCGGCAAACTGCAACAAAATATTCTGTATTCATAAACGAAAATTTCACTCACATACCAACAGAACACAGACACCTGCACCAACACCACGGCGCACGTTCTTTGTACACACCTACACTCCTCACGCCACCCGTACCACATATGCGGATTTTTTAATTACAGAACTGTTATTTTCTGTGGGCCGGGATAGCTCAGTCAGGGTATCGAATCTCGGTGGGGACGAGACATTCCCCTTCTTGTCCAGGCCAGCCCTGGGGCCCACACAGCCTCCTGTACAATGGGTACTAATCCCTTTCCTGGGGATAAAGCGGCCGGGGCGTAGCGCTGACAACCCATCTCCATCTAGCACAGTGTTCAAAGAAAGACTAGTGCTATACCTCTACTCCCCCTCTGGGCCTTCACGGCGTGTTCTGGGGTTAACTTAACCTTTATTGTACATTCTGCCCAACCTGGATCTATCCGTTCACAGTGTCAAGGTGATATATAGACCCGTGGTCAATCAGTCTGACGCAGCGTGGCACACACTTATCAACTGCCACGAACAGGCAAATATTTATTTCCAGGCGTCCAGCTCTTTCATTGAGTGCATTTCACAAGCAGTTCCAAACACTGTCATGGCAGACAGCATGCCAAGCTTTACTTTCGATTCCAGTCTTCCCAGTCGGCCACTCCTGTCACTCCCAATTACAAGGCGCAATACCTCTTATTATAAGGATAATCCAAACGGCTGATATTTAAGTTTACTTCCTGGTATCGAAACTATTCTAAAAGTTTATCCACGACGCAAATATGCTTTTCGATTAAATCCGATATGAAATGTAAACGCCACTTCCAAAATGTGAAGACAGGCACGTAGTGCTGTCCCAGGGGTTCAGACAGACGGTGAGCGATGAAAAGAGTGGAGACCGTGAAGCCACTAGAGCGTCGGCTCTCCGAAGGATGCACTAACACTGTAAGCAAAGAGCCCTCCTCGCTCGAAGCGTCCACTTGACCAACCTGTCAATCTACGGTCTGTTATTTCCTTACTGCTGGACTTAGAGCACTGCAGAGTGAGCCGCATCGTCGACCGCTATGCAGCCATGATGTCGGCCACGGTACGGCGGGTTCTCCGGCGATAAAACAATTCTCCGTACTATTCTCCACTCTTCGTAACGCATACACGTAAAACGATAAGGAATAAACTGGCAAAGAATCTAAACCTGGAAGCACACATAACCAACGTAACGGTATAAAAAAATTATCAAATAACCTGAGATGTTCATTTTAATAACACAATGCACATATGAATTTTAACATGTTCTCAGAAGAAACAGAGGTTATATCGACTGTGAAGGAGATGCGGTATGTTTTCTTAGAGATAAAAACAAATTTAAAAATTATTTACGTCACAGAAGTACATGTTTATGACACCTGAAATGTGCACGTGATCAGCGTTACAAATACACCAAACAACGTGAAACGTTCAAGTAACCTAATTATGATAAAAACGTCAACTGTATTGAAAAAACGAAAGTACACTACATTCAGGATACAGTTCAGATCTGTACTACAATGTCAAACTGCTGGCAACTGCTAATGCTCGACCAGTTACCAAATTAAACAAAATGTTGTTTTCTCAGATAGACAGCAGTTCGATTTCCGCATCGTTGCAAATCAAAGGTAACAGAAAAAAGACATTTAAAGTAACCTTTTTGTTTCCATCACAAGGTATAAAATGCGGGGGATTCAGAATTCAAATTTTCGTACACAAATGTGATACTGCTCGTATCGGTTTAAACTGCCTAGAAACAAATTCTCCCAGTTAACTGTGTCAGATTGAGATGGCTCGGTGCTAGTTCAAGTTCAGATATTTACCAAACAGGTACCATATAAGTGCAGCAGGCGTTCACTTCTTTTTCTTCAGGCAAACCACACAAAGTTTTCGGCCGTGCAAACAAGACAGTGTTTAGACAACTGATCTGCACTACGAGGCGATACACAACAAATTAGGAAGTACGCAGCTTAAAGCGCTTGATATGCTATTTGAAGGGACCCCTTCACTGACAGCCAAGAAAAGTTCCTTCAATAGGCGTGTTCTGGTCACACAGAACATTAAAACCAGAAGAAATGACTTTTAAAAAAAAAGAAGGTGTTTATTGCACAGAAATTATTTAAAGCACCTTCAAGGAAAAGTTTAAAAACTGTTCCCTTAACCAATATGAATAAATATTTACACAATGACAAAAGTAAAACGTAAGTGAATATAATGATAACTGTAAATAACGGCAGTGAAAAATTCTTTAAATCAACACTGCACTTCCAAATGGCTTCCTTATAACAAAACTCAAACAATGAACACCACTAACTAAAAAATATATTTTGCAAGAACCGCTCACAGTCTAGCGCCTTAACCACTAAAGATAAGTTTCAAAATGATCCCGTATCTTCTTCTCGATCTAAGTGCCGAGGTTCAACAGGCTTCACCATGAAAGACCGTGTGTTGAGCACCATTCCAACTACACGCTCAGCATCTACTAACCCGCGGATCTGGCTGCCCTAACAATTCTTGATAGAGTGCATAAACAAGTTAGATCATGTCAAAAACACGAGTCTCTATCACCGTACTATTTTTTTTTTTTATTTGTAACAAACCTGAAGTCAAATTTATGCACATTTCTATCCACACAGAACAATATAGAAAAAAAACTGTATTATCTCACACGCAAAAAAGCCCGACCGCGCTTCAGTCCAAATGTAACGGTTACGGGTCACAGGCGAGGGAAAATCGCCTCTGTGGAGCGCAAACCACTGCCATGGTCACCTGCAAACTCCACAGTCACAGCCTGCAGGTGTAAGCTGTACGATGGGCCTAACTCTACTAAGACACAAAAAACTTTCTGTAGAGTGTGACACAGATACGTGCTTAAGTTGTCTTCTTTCACCTTCAGTTCACCAGACCCTTCTTACTGGCAGGGTGTTTTCGCAGTGTCTAAACCGAGCAACCGCTACAGAACTCTCCCAGGCAGACCCACAGCACACAACACGCGCTTTCCAACAACACAAATACAAACACTGGTGTACGTCTTGTCACAGTGTTTATTTTTATCCATTCCACTGGCAGTACTGCAGATGTAGAAGTTGACTTTGGCCGCTCGTCACCCGAAGTACGTATGCGCGTGTGTGAGTGCGTGCGTGCGGTACAAACGTACCTGCCCCTATGTAACAATCATTGTCTACCGTTTCTAATACTACAGGAGTATTGCTAAGCACTGCGAAACGCGTCACTACAGCAACTACATACAAAATGTAAACGAACGTTTTTCTGCCAAGGTTAACTCCATATGCAGACGACAATAATGCGGGTCAAAAGTGTGAACCTCAACATATGAGATCAAATGCTGATCACATATTTTGCAATCGTCGAGTACGTTAGAGAAAATGGGAATATGATGGGAGAATATGTCAGCTATTTATAGACCGCTAGAAAGCCTAAGATTTAAGTGGGAGGGAGGTTCTGCATAATAATCTCATTGTGTTTGTTATACCTAAGTAATTAGTTTGCTTAAATGTGTTTAAATGACACCTGTAGTGAAGTACAGACAGGCACAGGCATACATTAGTCCGGCTCATTCCCCACACAGAACGGTCCAAAACCATGAAACACTTTATCGAACACGATTTCGAACTTTGTTAATACGCCACTAGGAAAGTCGCACCTAATCAGGTGGGAATCACCGCCAACATATTACAGTGCAAAAAATTCCGTTTACTGTTTTTCCCCGCAAACGAAATGTCCTTACGCCTTATCACACGTCATAGAAAGAAACTGAGAAGCTTGTCTTCGGGGTGAACCTTCCGACTTCAATAAAAGGCGTGAAAACTTACACTCCTTCCACTTCGGATGGTTTGCCTATTGACTTTTCCGCGAAGAAGATAGGTTTTTTCGACGCAGAAAGACTTCCAGCAGGAATGAGTCATCTTCTGCAGTACCCTGTCGTTTGGTATTATGTGCTGCAACATTTGCAGTAGGCAAGGCCGAGGATCAAGGGGTTTTCCGGAAAAAAAAACCACGCGCGCGCACGCACACGCGCGAGCGCACACACACACACAGGTCTGTTGTACATTCCACTCGCGGTTAACCCGACGTCTCAGACTTCCTGGGACTTCGAAGCGATTGTTTAAGCATTCGCATTCGGGCGGCCTCAATATTTCCCCTAACAGATGGAACCTGCGTTGACAAATTTTTTCACACCACTTCGTGATGCAAATCGCGGTTGGACAACTCTCTTCCAATTTTCTTCTGAATTCTCGCCGAAGAGTCATAAGAAATTTCAGTTCGGTCTGACTGGGTCGCAATCTGACGCCTGTGCTCTTACAGTTGCACGAGTTCCAAATTACTTATTACAAATGCGTGGGTGGAGGAACTTCCGAGTTTATCTTTACAATGACGTGCGATTAATTTTTGTGTCTCCGTTAGCTCTATACCAATGAAGCTATATAATGGCTCACATCCTATCTAATCATTCCCGTATTGCTGCGCTCATCAAGTCAGGACGGAAAAAATGGGTGTGGAATGTGGCGCGTATGGGTGAGAGGAGAAATGCACACGTGGTCCTGGCAGTAAACGCCGTAGAAAAAAAGGCCACTTGGAAGAAGTGGACGTAGATGGGAAGATAACATCACAAGACAGACAACGTACATACGTGTACAACGTAACAGTGAGGTACGTTCGTGCAACCATTGTTGCAGTGGAAAAGGAATAAGTATTACACGTTCTGAGTGTGTGTGTGTGTGTGTGTGTGTGTGTGTGTGTAGCCTTAGGTAGCCAGCATGCAATGCACATGCGCCATACTGTCATCTATGACATGACCGGCTCTACAATATTTTTCCACGTTGTCTCATAGGCAGCGCATTTTTTGGGGGGTGGAGAGAGGTTACTGAAAATAAAACTTGTGTTTTGGTTTTCTTTAAAACTTTTTTCTGAAACATTTCTCATTCTAGGAAGAAACGAGTGAGATAATGGTTAAAAAAAAAACGTATATCGGTCTTCATGTCAATTTTCCGTTATTCTTTTCAGATTTTAACGAACCTTAAATTTTCTCGACAGACTTACCGAAAATACTCAAATATCAGATTGCATGAATAGCTGTCCAGTAGACGCCGCGTTGTTCCATGCGGACGGACGGACGGACATGACGAAGCTAATGGCCGCTTTTCGCAATTTTGCGAACGCTCCTAAAAATGGATCCTGATTTTATTGCAATGGTGACGTATGTTAATTCTCGTCCTCACTGGTACTGTTCTATCCACCAGTGTTCCTGAGCGAGTATGTACTACGATCAATCTTCTGAGACATGACACAGTGTAGCTTCACCGCACTGCACGGCATGACATCCAAAACGGCCGCAGTATTTACATTCATCTCCACAAGAACATTTAATCTCATATACACATACATGTGTGTGTATGCGTGTGCGTGCGTGCGTGCAACAGTAGTACACAATAGAAACGTATCTTATATACATGGGTCCGTGCATCATGAATCGAATTTAATAACTGTCCAACAATACGCGACTTATTCAGTTTATTACATTTCTGTAGGCAGCGTTTCGGGTGTTGACACCCAACATCAGGAGCTCGTACAACTGTAATTACAGCTTCTGGTATTGATTAACCGGATCTATTGATTCATTCATGAATCAGTTTCAACTCAACAACGAGAGCGGATGGTAGTAGATCCGGTTAATCAATACCAGAAGCTGTATTTACATTTGTACGAGATCCTGATGATGGGTGTCAACACCCGAAACATGTAGAGCTGCCTACAGAAATGTAATAGACTAAGTAAGTCGCATCTTGTTGGGCAATTAGTAAATACAATACAAACGTATTACTACTAGAACAAAAGTCGAACGAGGCCATGCTCCTGTGTTCAAGCACAAACGTAACTTCATTAGCGTGCGACTCCGGCGCTTCAGCACCATTTTCAACAAGAATCATAATTTCAGTTAAATGCTTAATCATGATTTGGCCTTAAGACACTTCACTTGCATGCCACCGAAATTACGTGCTGCCTCTAAATATCGCCCATTATGCGTGGGCGTGCGTCGCTTAGCATAATTTCACAACACATCACACCCTCTTCTCTACGAGTGAAGCTACGAAATCTGTATTTAAAACCTTAGGAGAACTGAAATGTATTGGCTATAGGAAAAATATACGTCCCGAAACGAAATTAACAACACAGAATGACAATGCGTTCTGAAGTGTGTACGTTCTGGGAACATTCGAATTCTGCGGCCCCGTGCTCGAATTGCGGTTGGAAAAAGGTGTCGGCGCGCCTGCGATAGACTGTTTCCGCTTGCAAGGCGTTGGTGAAAAGTAAAGCAATCCCATTACAGGCCTGGAGTGGCGCAGAATGTTCCAGGAAGTTAAGGTTCCCAGATTTAATGACAACGACACAGGATGGTGGTAAGGTTGTCAGCCTTAAGCACCGGCCGCCTTTACCCCCACGAAATGCTCCTGGTACTCATTTCTGTTGGAGGCTGAGTCGACCCCAGGGCCATTGTGCGATCGGAAGGATTTTATGTCAATGAAAAAGTCCAATGACGCCAGCTGGGATCGAACCAGCGACCTTCCGATTTGTAGCACAGCACCTTAACCACTGTGCCACCGCGGTCTGCAAGGAGTTAGAACAAGTGTATAAAACGTAAGACGTTCTGCCATAGGAATAAAAACCGAATTAGATTTGAAACACGAATAATGGGTCAGGGTATGTCATTAAACACATCAGTTATGCATCAGTGACTGGAATACATCTGCATCACTGGCATGGCAGTGCTGCTGATGATGATGATGAGGAGGAGGAGGCGGAGGACGACGACGACGACGACGACGACGATGACGAAGACGATAATGCTCCTACATGCCAAATCCCTCTTCTTTCACAATCAGAATTTCAAAGCAAGACGAAAGCAGGCACTTTGGCACAGTTTACACCCTGCAACATAAACATTGCCATAGAATTCTCAGAAATTAATAACTACGAGTTCTATGCAGTTCATGAATGAATTCACGAAGCTGTGTCATCGTCATGACGTAAGCCAAACTTTAGACCCCGCCCTGAGACGGGTCAGTCTAGTATACATCACCACATGGCGTTTCTCTAACAGCCACCGTAATATAAAACGCCTATCTTCGCCACATATTGCAAACGGTTTGTTGTCTTCCCATAACATCTTTGTGCACGCTACTTGTCTCCACACTTCTGTGCCACACACTTCGTTTCGTCGCTCTAAAGATGAACACGAGCTGAAAAGTTTCTAGTTACGTAATCCTTCACATGTTCCTGCCTTCAGACACCAACACAGCCACACTCACGTTCACCTCGCAGAGTGAGACAAAGCAAATAACACTTTCCTGTACAACGGAAAGTATAATCCATCTGCCTACATGCCATATTTTAATATGTAAGCTTTAGGGATGGCATTTCCTCCATTCCTGGTGAAACAATTATACCGCTGTGACTCGGTCGTCACTTCCTCGTTTGTGAGAACAGGGTATACCACGAGACGGTAAGGCTAACTTACCCTGCTCTGGGCCCGTAACCCATTCAGGGGAAATTTTAACCACTGGCAAGTCTCGCGGAAAATACCCAGGGTAATGAAACAAAACTCCCCAACTGACAGAGGGGATCATGGAAGACCTTTGAAGAGACTTCTGGATACGTGAGGTCGGGACGGGTCAACAATTGGCCCAACTCCATGAAAGATATATGATGATGATGATGATGAGCTTTAGGTAACGTGATTTACCTACGAAATTGCAGGCCACCCAAACAATTTACCCTTCCTACTCTGTGCAGAAAAACAGAGACTTCTGTTACATTTTCCCTTCGTGCTGTGCGAAGACGCAACAAAACAAATCCATGTCCCTTCCGACAATCGAATATCGCTCGTCAAAGTTTTCGCAATGAAGATTGGCCGAGGCCAGTTCTCTGTTTAAGTGGACAGTAACAGCACTTAGATAACTCAGCTGATCAATACAATCCGTGTACATTTTTATTACCCTGCCATTCAAAATACACGCACTTATTCTTCCTGATCACATTCAGAGTTCTTAATCCCGCGTAGTACAGCGCATTCCACACTTTCAGTGGCGTCGATGTACCACACCCGCTTATTTATGAATGCACCCGTCACGTCCAAAACGCCTAAGGCAATGACATTAACCCACTTATTATGTACGACCTCAGATTGCACCTGGCCTTACACAACAAAGAAGAAACTAGTCGAAAGAGAAACCGCTGTACAAACCGTTCACCTCTTAAATAAAACCGATAACGCTTAGAGATAAGACGCACAATGGTGAACGGTACACTTACTGCTGTTGCGCAAAGCCAGGGCAAAAATTTCGGGGGGGGGGTCAACAACCCATGCACCCTCTCCAAGTTTCTAATCCTCACGGAAGAAAAAAAAACCCACAAACGGGAGGACAATATTAGAACAATTTCTAGGAAGAGGAGTGGCGCAGATGTAAACAAGCGTAATAAATAACGACTGTTCAAAGCAAGATGTACTTTGAAATTCCTTAATATCAACACGAGTAGGCATAAATATATATTAAGTTATATGGAAACGAATTTTATGTTTTTGCAACGTGCACTGTAATATAATTATAAAATGTGTTCTGTACCTAAATTCATATTTTCATTTTTTAAATTTCTAATGTCTCAATCACACTGTCCGGTTTATTATATGCGTGTACCACACCTAAACGTCTGCTCCTTATTCGTGAATATTATGTACTGTGTAATATTGCAAGATGTCATTGTGGAAGCCCTTGCCAATGACGACGTGACAGCGAACACGGCGTGTTCTATCAGATGAAACATTAGATGAGATGCTACGCAACCAAACCACGTTCACCAAAACCTGTAAGACGGATATCCCAGGTAACCGTCGTACCATCCATCTGCGCACACAGCCACAAATCGCCTAGTCTGAATCCACGCAAACTTACAGATTAGTGTCAAAACGTTTGTGTGCGAAACATGAATACTGGTGAAGGACTGGGCACATAATATTTTTGGGGTTCGAATAATTAGTAGCCCTTGGTGACCTGCTCGTTCACACTATTTGACGCCATGTGACGATTATATGGGGGCGAAGTTTTAACGACAACACGTACAAAAGCAATCCACACGACGACGAATCACGAGGCGCACAGTATCAGCAATTTGCTGACAAGAACTTCAAACAGGTTTCTTTATAACTTGTTCGTCATGCATCAGCATGTCTGAGAGTTGAAGGAGGTTCCTTCCATCACCTGCTGTAACATGCGGTCTAGCAGGTTGTCAGCGTAGATACCATGCGCGGGTTCCGTTGAAATTCAACACTGTAACACGCCACGAAGGTACACGGTTGAGAGATCGGTTGCTTCACGCACTCTTTACCTCAAGTGCTAAATGAGAGTGGAAGCTTTGTACTCCGCGGAGCACACTGTTGGAACCACGTGTTTCACGAAATCTCACACAAATGATATTAAAACCATGGATATGAAATCCTGAAACACACCACGTTGACGGCAAGTACTTCATCAATCTGCTTCCACGTGGACGGAAGCTTCCGTGTCTTACCCATGCTAATAAAGGTCAACACTGAGTTCCATAACAGACACAATCTCTGAAACATTCATCAAACACTGAAAACCCTGCGTTCGACTACGTATAAATCTTGTGTAAGATTATAAACTCATACACTGAACAGCAGCTAACTCATCCTTTTGGATCCCTCGACAGAAACGCCATCACTGAAGTGTCTGCGAAACGACGGACAAAGCAACAACTGAAATCATGTGAAAACCTTACAAACCGTAGCCCGTCTCTCAAGCATCCCACACACCAGTGACCTGACCCAAACGCCCATCGCGCGCTCACGTAAACATGAAACCTTCAACGTGGGGCCTACTTATAAACAACTTTACCGAGTCTTCCTTCACACCCTCTGCACTCCGATTTGTTGGGGCGCAATAAGCTCTACATCCATCTGACCCAAATATTCGTGCCGCTTGAATACAGATTTACACCCCCATCGGTATAAATATTAAACTTTGTGCTACTCAAAAAGTTTGAATTTCGCCCCGATATTTCAGAATAAAACCGTTAAAATAGGTAGCCTTATGGGTTTCCGTGACCTTAACGTCTTCGCCATTACAGACCGAAATATATGAACGGTACATACCCGGTACATGCAGGTTCTTTCGGAAGAAAGCTCCACAGCATTTTTATGCGCGCTCGAAACCCTTCGGAGCGCCTACTAAACCATCTCTGTTCGTCCGTCCGTAACAACCTCATAAAGGCTGAAATTACGGTGGAGAATTTTACTAAAAACTGTCGATTCATTTCAGTTCTTACTAAAATCTTACGGAAGTAACGGACACTTTAGATGAAAGCCTATACGCATTTCTGCGCACATCTCCCACGTACATCGGTAAATGCTGATGCCAGAGCACATTCTCCGTAAAATTTACGGTCGTAAGGATAATTACAGAAGAGGGATGACAGGGGCACATTTCCGAACACACGCTGCCTAATGAACAAGTATAAACTATGCCCATTCTCCGCGCGAAAAAGGGACGAAAGTCTTGGCCGCGTTGACGCCGGGTCGAAAAGAGGTCTGTTATATTATTTTAATGCACTGCTTTTTTCGACCTTGAAATGTGCACTGAATTATATATACAAGGCGTATACGCTTAGAGAATTTCATTTTCCTTTAGTGTGCTTATCAACAGTGAAGTATGGCGCTCCGTTCCCACTGACAGTTTTACTTTTTGTTTGGTATGTAGGTCATTTTCGATTTCTCGCCTATTTGAACAAGTATCCAATAACAGTGAGCAGCTGCGTGTTAATTTAATGTCTGTTTACCAAAGAAAGTTCTTCGTGTTCGGGATCAATTATTTATTAGTTCGCATGATTGCGGGTCTGACGTGTTTGAGTCAAAGCGTTTTTTAATCCGTCAACACGACTTCATCAGAAAACAGTCCTTCTCGGTTACAATACTGCATATTGTATAATGCTGTAAATAACGGGTGTTTATTAATACAATTGTGTTGGCGAAATAAAGAACATTTTTGATCCAGTTTAGGAAGCACAACGGGATGCCACATACCAAGGTCTGAGATGCTCGATTTGTAAAAAGGGGAAAGACGTAAAAAATACTTGTCAATATCGCTGCACTTAGCCCCCTGCGCTAGACTACAGTACTCATGTGTCATAACGAGAGACTGGAATGCAGTCCTATATGAGTGGAAGGAGAAGCCCAGGATTAGGACGAGCGTCGGACGAGGGTGACAAAACATTCTCTTGTGTTCTTAAGACTTCAGCCACGAAGTTCGTGAGGCGACGAGGACGACGATTATGATGATTATGATTGGGGCCAAAGTAGAAGATGTGGCTGAGATAAATGGCGAAGAATGCAGTGTATCTGTATGGAGAAACCCTTTCCCACCAATCCGAAATTGTGTCGTCCCATGTCTCAAAGCCAAGACGTTCGTTCTCCGATACTGCCGTTGTTCACGTGGAAAACTGCGGTTGTCATCAGTAAAGCTCACGGTAGAAAGTGAAGTTACAGAGTTTCTTCAGACGGTAAGTAACAGGGCTCCCATGAATTGATATGGGGCACAAAGGGGCCGTCACTTAAGGCCTAGGTGCATCGCGGCCGTAAGGTCTCGAAAACAATCGTAAATCAATTAATCAGTTCTTCAGACGGTCAACGTCTAAAGGTGTGACCAAGAAGCATAAATTCAATACGTTTAAACAGTAACCTGCGCTCGAACTGATGCTAGACATTAGCACGGTAACGCGCAACCAACAACTTACCTAATATGTACAAGCCCTCAAGAAAGCGATATTGGCGCATCCTCAAAATACTACGATGGCAATGGCTTTTACATAGGGAAACACTTCTGACAACTGACGTAGCTTGGGGCAGTGGCGTACCCAGGAATTTTGTTCGGGGAGAGGGTTCAACAAATTCAGTTGAGGACAGTGGACAGAGAGAACCGGAATCTGGGGACGGTAGCCCTTTAGTCAGTGGTTCCGGAGGCAGCTGTAATTTGGTACAAGAAATTTCATTTCATATAGTAAAATTCTCTTAATTTTTGGTACTTTAAGACTATTTATGATGACAACCAATTTATTTATCATTGCTAACGTAAAACAATTGCAAACCTAGGTAGTTTTAGAATTTTACTGCCTTTTTTTCAAACATCTTGGGGTGTTGGCGTCCTAAATTCAGCAATTTTTAACAGTTTTCAATCGGGTTGAGTTTGGCGCGATTTTGGAGGGCCTTTGGAATTTCGGGGGGGTTGAACCCCGCCAAACCACCCCCTCGGTACGCCACTGGCTTGGGGTTAGCCTTTTCCATAATTTAGCAGAAGCTATGACAGTTATTAATTAGCCAGCACTTTCAAATTTAACCAATGCCACAATGTATTAGAATGCGATGAACGTTGGGTTACAAAAATACTAGTATGGTGACACGAAAACGTTACCCGGTGTCGAGGTTACTGTTCCCACATTAAAACGCATCCATAAAGAACCGCCTGCATATCTGCTGCGATGCAAGGTCTTTTGCTACTTAACAGTTTGGCTCCTCTCCAACAACACGCACATGCTACTGAGCAAGGCTCCGAGAGGTTCTAGTGGATGCACTAGGCCAGCTGTGACTACAGATGACATCCGGACAAGCTGTTATTGTCCGAAGAGTTACACAGTAATTACGACCTTGAACCTATAACATGAGAATAACCCTGTTCCCTGTTACCTAAACACGGATATTTAAACTCCGATGCACATTTACATTACCTTCATTTCTAAGAACCAACACAGAACCTGTTCAAAGAATGGCCGCACACTTTTTGTAAAATAATACCTGAACAGACATTTCGGTCATAATATTTGCTCACCCTCTATTTATACTTGACTCCTACACAAGTTCATAAACTGCTAACATTATGCACGTGTAACATGCACTGTAGACCGCTAGTGGTAAAAGGATTGTGAATGTCAATTCGGAAAAATCCGAGCTAAGTTGCAGCAAGATCGTATTTAGCATATTAACCTTTTCAAGCATCATTTTAATCTAGGCGTCTGTTTATAAACGGGGAGACCGCGGTAGCACAGTGGTTAAGGTGCTGTGCTACAAATCGGAAGGTCACTGGTCTGATTCCAGATAGAGTCATTGGAATTTTTTATTGGCATAATCCTTCTGATCGCACTATGGCCCTGGGGTCGATTCAGCCTGTTACAGAAATGAGTACCAGGAGTATTTCCTGGGGGGTAAAAGTGGCCGGTGCGTAAGGCTGAGAACCTTACAATCATCCTGGGCCATTGTCACGTAATCTGGTAACCTTAACTTCCTGGAACCCTCTGGGCACCTCGGGCCTGTAATGGGAATGATTTTTTTTTGCCTGTTTATAAACAAAGCTCCTATAGCACACACAACAAACAGCGTCTCCACTGTAACGATCAAATTACTAACTAAGGGTGTTTAAGATATAGTCTGTTTCTTCTAAGAATCGTAAGAAATCCATGTAAATACTACATGCGTGTATGGTAAAAACATTCGTACGTAGTTACCAGTGTGACTGGCAGCGTTAGGTAGTCCTCGGCCGTTATTCCAGTCGGTTCAGTACACTCTGTACACGCTAACAGCCAGACACAGCGTGAGAGGCAGCTGTCATTCAGCAGCGCAATACGTACTGGAACATACCTTCCTACTTCCTAGCTCATGCAGTGCTAAATGGCGGGTTAATAGGAAAGTAATAAAACTGAAATTTGAGCGGGAGAAAGCGACGGTAGCCGGCATGTGCCTACAGAAACTACGAGACGGCCATAGGTGTGATGATACCAGAGGCTGTGTAATGCAATTTTGACCTCCTGATGATGAGCACATGTGCTTGAAACATGTAGAGGCATGAAATAAAACTTATTGTGAAACAAATTTTGTGCATCAAG
>Ga0131853_10013904_pt1 | contig 14746 bp, 9 predicted proteins | sample TergutLab28metaG_FD_92764 | JGI IMG/M metagenome (GOLD analysis project Ga0131853, IMG submission 92764) | Labiotermes labralis P1 segment gut microbial communities from Petit-Saut dam, French Guiana - Lab288 P1 (version 2) (version 2) | ecosystem: Host-associated > Arthropoda: Insects >... | reverse complement strand
CGCTTGTGAGTACGGTAATGAACCTTCGGGTTCCGTGAAATGCGGGGAATTTCTTGACTAGCTGCAAACCAGTTAGCTTCTCAAGAAGGACTCTGCACCATGGAGTAAGTAAGTAAGTAAGTTTACCACAATTTAAAAATAATAAAGTTTTCGTTAAAATTCGCAGTTGAATAACAAAATAGCTGTGATTATAAATATTAGAAATTTAAAAACTTTTGTCTGGAGTATAGTTCTGTGGAATGATGTACATAGAAGATGTATGTCGCGAAATATCGTGTAATAAAATTTATATATACAATGTATGTTAATACGTCACTGGATATTGAGTAAGTGGAAATATTGACAAAGGCGAAATGGTAGTTGATGAAAGGTGCCAGATAAGTGAGCAATGATAAGGTTAACTGTTCGGAACTGAAGATAAGTATTCGGGAGGAGGTCTGCTGATATGGAGTTTTTTTTTTTTAATTTTTGGGTTTGTTTCTTAATAATCGTGTTATGTTGGTGAAAGTATTGATTGTAGTAATTTTCCAGGGTGTTCAGTTCAGAGCAGTTCACTGTGCAGACGGTATCTTCACTCACCAGTCTGGTACGTACCCTCATCAACTACTGTTTCACCTTTCTCAGTATTTCCATTTGCTCCATATATAATAATATTTTAACATGTATTATATATATTTATAAATATCATTTTTATTACGCGATTATAGTTCACCACATGTATCTTCTATGTACGTTATTCCACAGACCTACACTCCAGACAACTATTTTTAACTTCTAACACTTTACATTCACAGATATTTTACTATTCCACCATGAATTTCAATCAAAGTCTACATGGTTTTAAAGCCGTGGAGTGATTCGAAACATTATAATTACGTTTATATTCTTGTTTTCACCACCATAAAGATGGCCACATGAATGGCCGAAATATGTCTGTGATTAATATGTAATAACATTACACGTATAAATCCAAATGCAGTTGTTGGTCTTATTACTACAGTTTTATGAAACTGCTCTAAATTTCCTGCCATTGAAGATCTGATATGCTTAATGGACAATTGTGCTTTAAAAAATTAACAACTTTCGGGCTCCTTCTTTCTTTCATTCTTTCTTTCTTTCTTTCATTCATTCCTTCTTTTTTAGTGTACCCTTTTCTACGTCCTCATTGTAGGCGTAGAGGCTATTGTTGTACGTGATCTCACACAGTGATACACGCACACAACCGGTAGGACTCCTCTGGACGAGGGATCGGCCTGTCGAGAGACCTCTACCTGACAACACACAACATTCACAATAGACATACAGTCATGCCTACGGAGGGATTCGAAGCCGCAATCCAAACAAGCGAGCGGCCGCCGACCCACCCATTTAACCGTGCGGCCACCGGGATCGCCCTTTTGGTTTCTGAGGCTACAAAATAAAGAAACCCTTCTTAAGCCTGTCATTATACAAAGCAGCCTGTTCGTATGTCACAGAATACTGATTGTCTGATTGGGCCTTATTCTTCCAACACCATGTACAATTCTGCTTTTTATTAGGCCAGAATAGGCATTGTCCTTAAAGGAATCCGTAGAGCATTCATGAAGTGCTACAAAGTAGTGGAAATACTGAAACAAATGAAGGCCAATAGCCGGATTAAATCTGCAAACTGCTGCTACAGTTAGTCCGTCTTTATTGCACCTAATTTGGTGCTGCTTTGAAACAATTTCCACCCAATAATGAATGTCATATCGTAGACATTGTGTCTTAATAATGACGTCAGATTTACTGCAAATTACGAATATGGTAGGCTTATGTCCGGATTATACTTATTCCTACATGCCTCAGTTATAAAATGTAAATGATATACCACATGCAGGAGGAGTCCTATATGAGAAGTTCATTGTTTCTCAGATGTGAAAAAATATCGTCTTATGTATTTGAAACTTGGATATCCATTAACTGTTCGGAGGATTGCTATGGTGGACCCTCTCTTGAGCCAGATGAGTCCAGTTCACACACACTCTATTATGTTTAGAGACACTTTAATTCTAAATGCCTGCACTTGCCTAGATCCCCCAATCCTTCTTTTTTTTTTTTTTTTTGATATGCCAGACGCAGTATCATGTGAATTTCTTACATCCCGCATGTCAATTTTATACACCACCCACTTATAAATCTTTAATTTTCTTACCGTAACATAGTTTCTTGAAGAGTACAAATTATAAATATAACCAAAGAGTAATTCCCCACCCATCCAGTACTCCCTCCCACTTACGTCCACACATTCTCATCAGCACCACGTCCATAAATAACCCCACTCTTCATATTCACCTTCGTGAGAACGTCATATCACGCACCCTCAACATCTTTGTTTTCAGATTAGGGTCAGAGGCCACATTTCACACCTACATGAAACAAACTGAGTGTGGTCTTGATTTAATTGTCCCGGAATACTATCCAATCAGATCTTATAAACATTATCGTTTTAAAAAGTCGAATATGGTTCCGACCAGACGAGCAACTCTCGGTATTGCAAGGGACCTCTACTGTTTACAGCCAGTTACTTGGTTATCTTCTACCACACATGTATATATGTAAACTCGACATTTACAACAAACAACTACGCGTAGTGGAGGTCGGCTTTGAAACAGCTGTGTCGACAAGCATGCTGGGGATTTCATCACATCATAACCTGCATCCCTGGCCATTCCAACGCCCAAGAGACGTCAAACTCTGTTATTCCTACCCCAATTTGTTTACAATCTCGTACACAAAATTTCGGAGCGTTTGCATATTTATCTATCACTTCTATCAAGGGACGGCATTGGTTGAAGAGGACAAATTAGTAGCAGAGCCACAGATTGGAACAAACAGTAGTGCTTTTAATTAAACCTCTGTTTTGGTAAACACTCCCCTCTCTCATTCCATCCCTTCTAAAACATGTGAGTGGTCTTGTGGGAAATAAATTCCTGCGTGGTCACCACATAACACTGCCACTTAATGAGAAATGCCGTAGTGCAATTAAACCTAGTACAAATCTCCAAGGAAGTAAACTACCTACTATCCATTTAATATACTCTAGCACCATTGTTAAAATGAGAATAAACAGGACAAAATAAAACGTATGTATGTTGTTGCAGACAAGCGTCTATTTGCGCAATTCCCAATATAAATTACCATTAACCTAATAAATTACATACTGAATCATAGAGTAAACATAACACATATGAAATAAGCCACAGGTATGTGTATTACTGGCAGTACTTGAAAGGGTAGGGAGACAGACAGATGCACCGGCTACAAGCAGCGCGGTTGCATGGAACATTGGAGCAGTCTAGACTGCAAAGTGACGCGGTGACGGTTACCATATCAACCGTGCAGCTCAAGTGATGCTATGTCTCACTTATGAACTGTATTCTAATTCATCTGCAAACCTGTAAATGCTTCTTACGCATACACCAAGGAACATTACAGCGCATTATGATAACCTGCATTTTCGGCACAAAAACCGTACAGAAATCGATGAAGATGGCAAAATTTTAGGCCTTCAACTCATACGAGGATTTCACTAACACACGATTTTATCGCACCTATGAAGTACTTTCGAAACTCAATAAGGTGATCGGTAACACCGACAGCGATTTTCCTTCCAGAAAGAATATTCTGCTCTAGTGCATTAACCTTTTAAAAGAGAAGAACAACCTGAATTTCATTTAGAGTTGCCGCTCCTACCGCGCAGCACACACACTCTTTCTGTCGGTTATAAAAACCAATCGGTTAATGCAATATGGGAAATAATCATTGTTAATTTTGAGATCGAAACAATACCCGCAAATCCACTGTGTGGGCAGAATATAGACTTCTTGAATGTTAAACACGAATAACATAAATTAACCACTAGGCACTAAGGGGTTAAAGAAACAACAGATACTTAGACGTAGATTATTTCTAATTAATCAGTCACAAACCACTAAAAAATGTTACATAATTGAGCCCATGAAATGACGGGGCCTTAAATGTTTATTTCGTCTTCGAAAGGTTTTTGTTTCCGATATTGCCCTGGAATGCAAATATGCAGAGATTTCCATGCCCCTCCAGCAAATGCCGCCTATTATCCAAATAGAAGCCATATTCGCTCCGAAGCACTCTTCACTGTCATTCTACCATGAATAATCTTACCTAAGAAGGAATATCGTGTTTGTGTATGTTAAAAAGTATATACTGGATTTAGGCTAAATCGTGCAGGGATTATTGCAGTGGCAGGCCCTCGTGAATACGGTAGTAAGACTTCAAGCTTCATAAATACGCAAATTCATATATGTACTCTATCCACTGTGGGCCGGATAGCCCAGTCGGTATTGCGATTAACTTCGGACTGGACGTTCCGGGATCGAATCCCGGTGGGGACGAGATTTTCCGCCCGTCCAGACCGGCCCTGGCACCCCCACCCCCCCCCCGGCCTTCTGTAAAATGGGTACCGGGTCTTTCTCGGGGGTAAAGTGCGGCCGGGGCGTGCTGCTGACCACTCACCCCCTTCTAGTGCCGCGGTCATGGAAGAGTAAAGCTGTACCTCTACGCAGCCTCTGGGCCACACTGGGCCTGTAACGGGATCACTTTACCTTCACTCTATCCACTTACCAAGAAACACCATGAAACAATGAAATATTTTTTCACGACAAAAAGTAGTGCCATCTAGCTAACACAGTAGTCAGTGCATAATATATTAACAAATTTACGAAGCATTTGGTAGTGCATACCAAGGCTGCTGAACTGATATCTGGCCTGAGATATTAATATCTTCATGACTTTGAATCACCCGGGGCTCCCTGCCTTGATGCAACATTCTGGTATGTGAGTACTCAGATAACTGGCTAGATTAAGCTGAGTCATGATCGTACACTCCCCTCTGCACGAGTGTTAATTTCTGCGACACCTCAGGTGTTTTCCTGTAACGCGCATCACTGTTACTGATAATTACACAGTTGGTAGGACGCAACACAATTCACTGGGTTGCAAAGCCCTAGGGACGGAGATAAGGCGGCAAGCAGGTATTCACACAGATTCCTTACTAGATCCTAGTTTACGTTTTTGGTTTAGGTAGGATTATGCGCTATAGAACTCTTGGAATCGGAGATACGTTTCCAAACTCGTGCACTGCAAAATATTTACGAACTATGGTTTCCGTAGTATAGTGTATTTTCATAAAATAAATTTATCTCCAACATTACTGGCAACGGTGCTGATCAAACTTGGGAAATTTTGATTAGTACAGTGTGAAAACAATTGTCTGTCCAGTGTGGTTATGCCGAAATACCTTCATTTCTCTTTAAAAGCTGCCCACACGTTAGAATTTTAATTCGTTGACGAAACTACCCAAATTTTACGAATCTTTTAAGCATAAAATCCTGAATCGTGATGTTGGTGTGAACAGGCGGACTATCACCCATTCCCCTCATATTGTTCACAGTGTTTTTCTCGCAAGAATGTTCCACCTCTGACGAATATTTTAATAAAGTTCGAAAAACCCTACTGGTTTTATGTAAATCCTAGAGTGACATTTTATTTGTTTAGATCCACTGAGATTATTTCGAAGAAAATATGCATTGATTAGTTATAAAGCACAACGCATCGACGTTATTACGTACAAAGATCGCTATATTAATGCTAAAACTGTAGAGTTTATGTTTTGTAACGAATATAACATGTCATTTATTCGTATTATTTCAACCTTTGTAAAACAAATTGCTTCCATAGAGACAGGGGTCACGTTAAAAACCATTCAGTTTCGAGTATTTCCAAGAAGGCAATATCTGGTACACATGAAACATTTTATCTTTTTTTGGCCGCAAATGATACCAAATAAACGCGGGACTATGATAAGCTGTTATTACAGCAAAGAAGAAGGAGATGGACATGCTAGAAGCCCCGAATCGCAGCTCTAAAACACTATTGTCAGATCAAGGAATCGTAAACTGAAAAACTATGCACTGCGATCTCACTGATGGTTACATTTTAGGTTAATTAAAAAAATTGCGAAAAACGACTTTTTGTTTGTCATATCTGTCTGTCTGCATGAAATAACTTGTCTCTCACTGGACGGATTTTTATGAAATTTGACATCTGAGGAATGTTCAAAAACCTGTAGAAGAATACAAGTTTCATTAAAATCTGACAATAATAACGGATACTTTACATGATGACATAAGTACATTTATGTTAATATTTCGCAGAATTATTCTTGTTGTGAGAAATGTTTCAGACAGAAGTTGTAGAGAAAATTAAAACACACAGTTTGTGTTCAAAAAAGGTTTTCAGAAAGTCGTGCCGTTTATAAGACAATGTGGGCAATCAAAGCAGTGCAGATATGATGCGACTGTCTTTCCCGATAACTGAGGCAAGAATACACACTCTCTCTCTCTCTCTCTCTCCCTCTAGTACTTTTTGCTTTTCCACAACAATGGTATCACAAACGCCCGTCAATTTTACGTTACGCTTACACTGTGTGTCTCATTTATGTATCAGTTGACAACATGTCAATGACTTTCCAGCTGCTCACGGTCTGTGTGAATAAATATGACCAATACCAAATCAAGCCTTAAGAGGGTGACTTCTGGGCCGCGAATTTACTTATCAGTTTATATATATATATATATATATATATATATATGTGTGTGTGTGTGTGTGTGTGTGTAAATAACTTTACTTAAACTTACGAGAAGAAAACGAGAATAGGTTATTAGTATTTGAGAAAAGGATGTTGAATTATTTGCATCTTAGACAGGAGGAACTATTTGGAGAACGAAAGTTTAAAAAAATACCGTGTATTATTTACAAGTGAAGGGAAGGTATTCAAGTAGATTACTCCCCTTTTAATTGGCGAATTCTTTGTGGTGTTTTAAATGGTTCTATTAAATCAAATCACGTTTATTCACATCGCGAAAGCAAGCAATGTTCACTACGAACACTCAGAGCCAAGTTCTCAAGGCCACTTTCAGGAACACTGTTGTTCCAAATGGCACTCTTGCAAGAAAACTGAATTGTGTACTTTAAGAAGAAGAGAGCCTGGCGGTCCTCAAAGACACGTTCGACATGCCAACTCAAACTGCGAAGAAGCAAAGTGTATATGCTGAGTCTTTTTTTTTCGGCGAAAAAGAATGCTTTCAAGTAGTCTTCGGAAAGAGCGCGTTACAGAATTAACTGTGTGCTTACCGACGTTTTGTGCATGAAGTTTCAAATGGCAGGTCACGATTGTATGGTAAATTTATTCTTTAGTTTACAAAGGAGTTTTCGAAATATCTGACAGTGGTGTAATCGGCGATTTCTGCATTCTGGGATTTGACGCTTCTTTGAACATTGAACCCAAAGAGGCGACGCTGATATTTTCTTTCGGAACGTCAGAAACTGCGTTCTCAGCAATGCAGGGACACGTACCCTAAGAACGGAATCCTCCTCGAATTATCCTTTCTCCTTGACTGAGCTACTGTGACACCATATAGAAAAGACCTTTTTATAACTTGGTTACTCTGACACCACACAGATTCTTGTGATACTAATTGAAGGGTTATATATTGTTCCTTGACTGACTTGCATTTCTCTATAGCCGTTTCAGTTTACCGCAGATACAAAATGCTTTATATTTTCTTTTCTTTCAGTCTGGCTGTGAATTTTGATAGCGGAAGTGATGAATCAACAGAGACGTCGGCTACTGATAACGCTAACTGCAAGCACAACACGTCAAGCAAGCGTTTACATTTTCATAAACGCGCAACTGACTTTTCCTTTCTTCTGAGACATGACGCCGCCTCACTGGTTCATTGCTGCCTGACGTTCAGAGATAAAGTAGCGATCTCAAAACATCGGTGTTGATCTCAAAATGTAGGTAAATGTTTATAGATTACTGCATCTCCCAGTGTCCGAAAAAGATTACCCAGCGACGCCCTATTTTGTTTTTAGCAAACTATATGCCTTTATCTTTCCGACAAAAAAAATCCAATCGAAGTACAGATACCAATTATGTCAACACCTTAAGCCAAAATATAACTTCTTATGTTTTACATTAAAAAAATAGCTGAAGCTTCATGGAAGCTTATATTGCACTAATACATGAGGTTCAGGAATAAAAATTTCTCACGTTAAGTAACCAAATGGAATATATCCCAAAGTAGTAAATTTGACTGCCGTACTCTCTAGCGATCTAACGATGGTACACGAGCTAGTGAAACCATTTTCTTCTTGTGGGCTTTGTCAATCGTCCTAATTTTTAAAGGAGTACGATGTTTGAGAAGCCAACTCTGTTTAGTCTTCGGGTGACGTGCTAAGAAACACTTAATCCGGTGGACCCCTCAGTGATTGCCCAGTGACAAAGACCAGTTCTAAGGGGTCAACCAAATTGGGTGCTTCTTCACATTACATCTGAAGATGAAAGCCCAGTTTTGTTCCGAAACGTCGTCATCTGTTATAAATTAGGACCATGGACAGAGAACGAAAGAAGTTTGTTTCACGTTCAGTAATTTGCGATATGATACAGAGGAGCAGATTTACAGGCAAGCCTTCCTCATAAAATCTTCACTTTACACAGGCACGAAATTTTGAAAAAGAAAAAATTAAAAATTACATATTAAAGTACTGTAAATCGTGGTTATACATAAATACATATTTTATAACCTGTATTTTTACAATTACGTTTCCTTACAAAAGCGCAAACAAACAGTCAACTAGTAAACCACAATCCTGTTTCCACGTTACACAGTGTTGATCTCCAAATGCTTCTAACAATCACAAGCGGTCCATTAAACAAAAACAGTTCTCTTTCCAACAGTAAACCAAGCTATTTTAATTTCCTTTTTCAGAGTAGATACAACAGTGTTCTGGTGGTTAATAATCAACATAAGTTTTAGATTTGCAGTGGCCTTCACACTATAAATAGAATGAAAATGCGGTAAAATGGAAATAAAACGGCACGTGACTGACTTCAAGTGCTCACAACGATTCACTTGCGGAGCTGACTCTGTTTTATTGTGCTAGGCCTACCGCCACGAGGAAGTCGGCTGTTTTGCCGACATTTCAAAGGAACATCCTAGCCCTGTTTTCAGATTTTAAAAAAGGATATGTAAGAGAGATCTTGGTTCTTCTGGGATGTTACTTAGCCTAGATTTGAATTTAGCTGCCGACGTTTCGGGACAACCTATTGGTCCCATCTTCAAGCTGCGACATAAAGGTTGTCCCGAAACTATGGTAACTAACTACCAATCTACTCCGCGTAACATCCCAGAAGAGCGGATATCTCATTTACACCGTGGCGGAAGCCTAAGATCACGCAAAAATATGTGAAAGTGTCAACCGACCCGTCGGCGGTACAACCCGCTGCCATAGGGGCTAACACCACGAAACAAGATCAACGAGAAATTTTCCTTCAAAATTTAATTCCAGAGTGGCTGGGTACTGATTATGAACGTGACAAAGAATCTTCAATTACTTAATTCCATACTTTCATTTCGGAAAGCGCTGTAGCCATTACGTAATACCCGATAAACTGAAAACTGTTTCATGTGAATTTAAACTCTTGTGTGTTTTTTTTTTCAGATTACCCGCAGTAAAATTTTGGAACGGAAGTGTATCATATATCGAGAAAAGGAGGAGACACTAGCCATAGCTTGAATCCTGTTCTCACATTTTTTTTACACTACAGACACTCCCTGAGAAAGGCAGCAAGTTAGGCTCAAGTCGAATTTTGAACGAGTCATAAACGCGTGTACACCTTGTCAACTACTTCCGTATATAAAGGAAGACCAGTTTGAATACGAACTCTAGTACACTGGAATCTGATCTGTGACAGCAGCTCCACGGCACCGCCTGCGTCATCGTCCAGCAATATCCTTCCGCCGCCTTTGTCTCAAAGCGTCTCCATTCCCACAAGCAAAATTTCTGGGCCCATCCCGTAAACTCTGTTGTTTTATTTTTTTACTTTGTTTAGAACTGCCTAAGTTCGTAATATTCTCAGCCTCTAATTGAGTGACTTTAAACTCCGCAATTCTGGGAGTGACTGTATAGCATGTTATTTTTCGAATATATATATATATATATATATATGGCTTACTGTACCAAAAACTGCTGTCTAGGCCTTAGCATTTCTCATTAGTACGGAGGTTCCATATCCCAATCTGAGATCGAAAACCGGCAATGCTTACGTACTCTTCTTTAGACCCTTCAGGAACATGCCTTACAATTCATTATTTACTCATCATCCCATCAATAGGTTCTATTTCTTGTATATTTCTACTCAGTTACTGTCAACGTTTTTAACTTTTTAGGCCTACTGGGTACGTGATGCACCAACAGTTTAACATTCAAGAACTGTATATACTGCCCACACTGTATTTTGGTGTTGTGTATTTAGCAAGCAGCAACTTTTGCCATTTACAACATAAATTGGTATTAATAAAACTTTATGTTTTCTGAACCGTACATCGTGATATACATATATAAGAAGAACCAAAAAGAACCAAAAAAGATACACATTCAATCATATTGTATCAAACACATCCTGTCAGCGACTGGACTGGTTATATAGATGCACGATAAAATACCGTAAAGCTGCTTGTACAGTCTTCCTGATGAAGAACACTGAGTTGTTCGAAACGTGTCGAAGACAATATAATTGAATGAAATCATTTATGAAAAAATTGTGCATTTTGTTGGTTCTTCTTACATAGGGTATCATGGGGATCGTCATCCCCGTTGTGTTCTATGAAATAACTAATGTACAGTGTGTGTACTCATCTAACACAACTATATTTATTGGTAGAATATAAAGTATTTTCTACACAAGGTACACCTATCAAGCGCCGAAACATGTAGTTGTACCTTATGTAGAAAATACTTCATATTACACCAATAAATATAGTTGTGTTAGACGAGTACACACACTGTACATTAGTTATTACATTTGGTATTTATAACCAAGATGAAAAGTATTTACAGCGCGGTACGAACTGGGTATTTAATTAAAGCAGTCTGCTCTTCGTCTGTAAAGGGTTACTTAATAAATCATTAGAAAATTTTGAGTTAGGTCCATAGCCTCTTCCAAAGCGAGCTCTCCATAGAATACTCCAAACCTTCAAAGTTAGTCATGTGTTTAATTTCGTGGATATATTTCGCATTGTTCTTTTACAAATTTTCTTTCAATGTTTGAGGAACACGCCGCTGTCCGTTCTTCTCTCAATATTATCTCCGAGTAATTCAAATGTAGAGAGAAGCAGAAAAGGAAAACACAATTTAAATTACAACTTCCAGCGTTATTACACCTAGCGGGCTGGTAAGGCTGTGCCAATGATTCAGAGAAAAATGCTGACTCTCAAACTCACGGTAACTGAATTAACAGTAGGTTCAGGTGGATAATGAAGTGACTGAGAGGAACAAGGTTGTGGCCGATAATAACTACAGAAAAGGAGAGGTACCAAACCTTTTACCTTTATTCATAAATGATCGACATATTTATTACTACCAGTCTCTAATTAGTAATCCTGAAACGGAGTTGACACTTTCTTCCGAAACGTCGGCACAATCTTACAATTGTACACAGTGTAATAACCCAGAAGACAGCACCTACTCTTGACAGTCTGATAACGTATGGGTAACAGGAATGACACTTCCGAACTGAGTAACAATGCAATAAACTCAGCTAGTCTCTAACTGGTCGAGAGATGCAACTTCAAAAGTACACGGAAGAAGCACAGAAACTTGTTTCCTCCCAGAAAGCAATTATATTAGTAATTATGGATGGCGTAACAAATATAAAATGCTTAATTAATTATTTTATTCCAGGTTTTGATGTAAGAGACTTTACACTGATTTCTGGAAACTGAAGTTTTTACGACGACTATGCGAACAGAATTAAGGAAATATAAGGAATCATTTCCAGCTCCATGTTTCAAGGGCTAAACAGAATTATGTTCAATATCAATTACAGTTCCTGGCACATTGTTTTGGCAAATTTAACTTCAGCTCTTTTGAGCCAATATTTTTTACACTTAAAATTAATATTATATTAGTATTAATATTAATTACAATATTAATATCATGAACTAATTATTTAATAAGTAATATTAATTATAATATTATGTCAAAACCCATGTTTTTTCGGGATAGATGTTGATGATACAAAACCTCCAGTTTCATAGACACATATTTTAAATAAGTTTCTAATCGTACATGTTTTAGCGACGTGCAGACAGGCACTCAGTCACCTGCGTCTACAGTGTAGTAGCAGGTAAGAAAAACACATCAGCCCTAGAGGCGAGTGCAAGTGGTAAATATTTCCTATCTAAAGTGTGCATAATAGCTATAATGAAATTCATCAATAAAATTTTCAGAATCCAATTTACAAACGAGCAAGTAATTAAATTTTATGGTATAAATTTTCATGTATTAAATAACAATTAATGTACAAAAATCAACAAAATGCGTGGCATTGCGATGCATAACTTTACAAATGAAACATATCTAATTGTTGCTTTCTCCCTGAGGATAATTCTTAAGAATCGTAACAATTTGGAGTTTTAAAATTTTAATCGTAAAATTGTACATTACAATACTGTGCAACTTTTTGGTTTTTGTGTCGTACCTTGCCCACAATACAACTTTAACATTTATGGTGGTATTATTCTCGAATATACAATTAATATCTTCAAAGTGGTCTCATTCCTTCAAGTTTTTTACCGGGTATTTTATAGGCATGTTCTTCATCTGAGTTCGTATTCATAAAAGGCAGAGAAATTTTAAACTCTGACAAAGAAAAATTTACACCTGCATTGTCTCAAATTTTTCTGTCCTCAGTGTTTTTCCTTTCATATTACGTTGGTATCTGTAAGCCTTCCCATCACGTGCCTTACAAGGCGTTTAAGCTTAGGGGAAAATTCCTTAATCTTAAATGAGAAAACTCGTAGTTCCATTTCAATTATTAAATTAATGAGTCGTCCTTTAAGATGAAAGAGATTCAGTTTCTCTACACCCCGTGAGTCACATGCGATAGCACAAAGCCACGCAGTAGCCAAACAAATGTCACGGAGTCATCTCAGTCACACCTTGCTCAGGTAAGCATGAAAAAATTTTCAGAAAACTTGTCGTTATATGGAAATGCCATTAAATTTTGTCACCTAGTAACAACCACTCCGGTGGCCCGTGATTCGATTTTCGATTACGTATTCAGTCCTTCATTGCACTTTATCCACATGTGTTCGGAAAGTTTCGTAAAATATGTCACAAAAGCTACATTCCCAATCCCTAACAAGCATCACCCTTTGCCACTTTAAAGTATAGTGATCATTTTCATTTATCACACAAAAGTTAATATAAAGTTGGAAAATTTCGAATTTTTCCCACATATCAAATGTGTTTCATAATTTTCTGAGACGCCAAAAGAGAAGGGTCAGTCTTCTTTCTCGAAATTCAGGTTGGGTTATATCAGGTAGTAAATTAATTCTTATATATATTCTTCAGATGGATTTAGTTTTTAGAGAGTTATATCACTGTATTCTTCTAAGTTTTCTTGCGAGGATTCTGATCATACAGCCATATAATGAAAGCAGAATGTCATGAGAGTTATGTTTTTAAGTCTCTTAAAACCTTTAATCGGCCGGATAAAAGAAACGTTGTAGTAGTGTACGGTTCTCTATCTTTTGGTGTTTGCAGCACCCTTGGAATATCCGTTCTTTTCACAGCACACAAAATTAGAACAGAGAAGTAAATTATCTAAGTATGTGTAGTTTCCAATAATTTTATTTTTTCCGAGCGTACGAATATAAAATTATATCAAATCAGATAGACTTAAATTGTAATAAAAATATAAATTTTAAATATTTTCAGTAAATACGACTGTTTGCAAAGTTTGCACAAAGGTGCCCCCTCAGGTTAGTAGAAATAGACGAAACATCTTTTCTTTTTAAACGTGTTCGCAAAATTGCGGGAAGCGACTATTGGCTTCGTCGTGTCTGTCTGTCTCTCCGCGTGAAACAACTAGAATATCACTTAACGGATTTTCGTGAAATTTGATATTTGAGGAGTTTTCGAAAATCTCTCAAAAATTCAAGTTTCGTTAAAGTCTAACAACAATAACGGGTACTTTACATGAAGACCTATGTATATTTATGATACTATTGCGCCGAATTCTTTGAAAATAAGAAATGTTTCAAACAAGAATTGTAGGGAAAATCGAAACACGCACATTTTCAATACAGTCTTTCCAAAAATCGTGCAATATATTAGTTAATTATAAAAAATATGGTACAGTTTTACACGCCAAAAAATGACAATGTAGTAAGGCGCATGAGCTTTGCACGTCGGATATATGAGGCAAGAATGAAGACACAATAGTTAATACTTATTGCTATTCCACGGCAATAATGGTTAAGCGAACGCGCCACAATGTTAAGTTATACATACGTTGCCCGACTTATTTCCTGTATGGTTTTTGGTGTTGCGTATGTGTGTGTGTGTGTGTGTATGTGTGTGTCTATGTGTGTGTGTGTATATATGTGTGTGTATGTGTGTGTGTGTGGTGTGTGTGTGTGTGCTGTTTGTGTATGTGAGTGTATGTGTGTGTGTGTGGTGTGTGTGGTTTATGTGTGTGTGTGTGTGTGGTGTGTGTGTGTGTATATGTGTGTGTGTATGTGTGTGTATATATGTGTGTGTGTGTATGTATGTATGTATGTATGTATGTATGTGTGTGTATGTATATGTGTGTGTGTGTGTGTCTGTATGTTTGTGT
>Ga0131853_10013903_pt1 | contig 14746 bp, 8 predicted proteins | sample TergutLab28metaG_FD_92764 | JGI IMG/M metagenome (GOLD analysis project Ga0131853, IMG submission 92764) | Labiotermes labralis P1 segment gut microbial communities from Petit-Saut dam, French Guiana - Lab288 P1 (version 2) (version 2) | ecosystem: Host-associated > Arthropoda: Insects >... | reverse complement strand
CCGAGGGAGCTAGGTCTGGACTGTAGGGTGGGTGATTTAGCTGTTGGAACCCACATTGCCGAATGGCAGCTTGAGATTTTGCAGACATGTGCACTGGCACGTTGTCATGAAGGAGCAGCACGCTTGCTGAGAGCTTTCCTCGCCTTTTCTCTTTGATGGCCTCTCGCAAAGTGGTAATTGTGTTAGCATAGGTCTGTCCAGTTATGGTAGTCTTCTGTGACATGAATTCTAAAAGCAGAAGTCCTTTCTCATCCCAGAAAAAGGTTGCTATGACTTTGCCAGCAAATTTTTCAACTCTAAACTTTTTAGGGGTGGTGCAAGTCTTGTGCTTCCATTGCATGGACTCCATTTTGGACTCAGGATCTCTGTGATATACCCAAGTCTCATCTCCTGTCACTAAATGTTGAAAAAAATGTTCCGGATGCTCAGTGAGCAGCTCCAAGTTCTCTTGACAGCACTGGCGACGAATGTCCTTCTGAAAAGGACTCAGCATTCTTGGGACCCATCTTGCACTGACCTTGGACATGTCCAGCTTTTCATGAATAATGGTCCAAACTGCTCTTGCTGAGATGCCTGTCTCTTCCGCTAATCTCGACACCTTCATTCGCCTATCTGCCAAAATCAGACTTTCTAATTTCTGGCACATTTCTTCAGAAGTCATATCCACAGGACGCCCAGTGTGAGGGTCATCTTCAATCGAGTCTCTTCCCCGCTTAAATTGTTTGCTCCAAAATTTCACTTTGTAGTGAGAAGGGGCAGACTCCCCATAAACTGCCACCATGCATTCAAGTATCTCCTTTGGCTTCTCACCTTCTTTAGTAAGATATTTTATAACTGATCTTTGCTCCAAATTGAGCAGTTTCTTAGAAACCTCACACACAGGTTCACTTGACATGCTGTCACTCTGACAGTTAGAATCGCACTGAGGTGAGGCTGCATATGTGACACCTCAAGACATGTCCCAACGTGCACAGACTTGTTTCAGTCTGCTCATTGCCTTCTTTCCTGCTTAGGTAGATAAATTATTGAACACATCTCATAGTTGCACCCAGTGTAGTTGTATACCCACTGTACTACTAGGTGAAATATAGTCGTGTTCGACTGTATGTGCAGTACACAAAGTTTTTTTGTTATTGGTTGGAATTTTGGTTGATTGTAAGTGGGATGGTCGTAAGTCACGGAGTGGCTGTATTCCTCAGTTTTAGGTGTGCCGTCAGTTTCAGCCTGTGCGCTGACAGTAACGTCATGAGTACATTTCCTTCGTGTACTGTTTTTCCTCAGTTTTAAGTTAAGTCTGCTGCTCCCAAGAGATACTTTAAATGCACATTCCTTGCTATGCATTTGTGCATGAAGTCTGGTCACATAGGGGCTGCATTTGTTGATATATGTTTGTGTATCTAAATATAGTTTTATGTGACCCCCAGAGGTTTTGCAGACTTATATAAACGAAGGGGTGTGCAGCAAATGCTTGCAGTAACATTGCATATTCACTTTTATAGGTTATGATGAAGCAATAATTAGTTACTTTTGCCAGCTGTACATTGAGCTTCTGTGTCAAATGACAACTTCATCAAGACATAATTAAACACTTTATTATCCAACTAATGCACAATATATAATATGTAGATACAATTAAAATTATAAAAATTTTTAAAAGTGCTCCAACATGTTTCGGATCACAGAGGATCCATCATCAGGGAGCCGTGTACAGTGCTTGGCTAAAAATCACAAGAATGATTCTATCGTGTCCGTTGACATGGACAAGGTTGCTGTAGTTCATTGTATATGAAGGCCGTCATATACAGTGAACTACACACATGCACAGCAGGTCAGAATATGCTGCCATAACACCAACCTTGTCCATGTCAATGGACATGATAGAATCATTCTTGTAATTTTTAGCCAAGCACTGTACAAGGCTCCCTGATGATGGATCCTCTGTGATCCGAAACATGTTGGAGCACTTTTAAATATTTTATAGTTTTAATTGTATCTACATATTATATACGTGGTCTGTCCCAAAAATAATGAGAATGATTTTTTTGCGCAGCACATAAGGGCCAGGAAAGGAAAGTGGGGGTCGAGGCAGGTGGAGAGGGAAACCAGGTATAAAGTTTGACCTTCCTCAGTTGAGTCCACGCCTTTGTAGCAGTCGGTACATTAGCAAAATGCATAGTAGTTTTTGTGTCTTGTCACAGGCGAAAATGCAGAAGAGTCTGGAGCAGCGTTACGTGATTAAGTTTTGTGCGAAACTCGGAAAATCTGGTTCTGAAACATTGCAGTTGTTGAGGACAGCTTATGGGGGTGCTGTTTTGTCTTCATCCCAAGTCTTCAGGTGGTACAAGGCGTTCAAGGACGGAAGGGAGAGCAATGAGGACGAACAGTGCGCAGGGTGTCCTTCAACTTCAAGAAATGAGAACAATGTGCCTCATGTGAAGGCTGTTCTGGATAGGGACCGACGTTTGAATGTGCGGTTAATTGCAGAGGATGTAGGACTACCAAAAACGGATGTCAACTGAATCATTACGGAAGATCTGCACATGAGAAAAATTTGTGCAGAACTGGTCCCGAAGAATTTGTCTGATGTGTAGGAATTTTTGGCTCAAAATAATATCATAACACTTCCCCACCCACCGTACAGCCCTGACTTGGCTCCGTGCAATTTCTTTTTATTCCCCAAGCTCAAAACCCACTCAAAGGACATCATTTTGGGACAGTTGAAAACGTCCAGGCAGCTGCGACGAGGGTTATGAACATCATCTCAAGTGAAGACTTCCTCCACTGCAATGAAGAGTGGCAGCAATGCTGGAATCGCTGTATTTAATCACAAGGAGCCTATTTTGAAGGAAATAAACTGTAATTGCATGTATGTTCAATAAAAAAATTTTTTTTAAATCATCCTCATTACTTTTGGGACAGACCTTGTATTGTGCATTAGTTGGATATTAAAGTGTTTAATTATCATTGATGCATGGTGCAAACATGAAGATCATCAAGATATAGTTGACTGCTGTGTTGAAACAATTGTACCTTTTCTCCAAGACATTGTACAGTTCGCTGTAGTATCTCATCATGCCACTAACAGATTGTAGTTTGGTGTGTCCTAATGTGGCCTTTCTGTGACCAAAATATGAATTTCATTTAACAACATACCCAAAAGTGAATTTGAAAATAAAGTAACACCACAACCGCATGGACATGCTGCCCTATGAAGTGTCGCTGCAACTGCAGGCAGGGTGCCAGTTAAGAAGTCCTGAGGTTGTCAAAGTGGTCTGCTATCTTTTGATACATCCAGTAGCAGTTTGTAGCCGATCATTTTTAGTATAGTTTCTTAGGATTGCTGGCGTCAGTTATGGACGGTTCATGGCATGCGTTGTAAGTTAATCTGTCGACGTATATTCAGGACCGTTGGTGATAGGTAGGAGGGGAGAGATTTAAATGAGAAAACGTTAGCAGCGGACAACAGATGCTAGCAGTCCAGTAAGGAAGTCAGTCACGTACGGGAGTGGTGTGAGGGAGTACAGGTGACTGTGTTGTTTTGGTAAAATATGATTTGGTTGTTTAACTGGATACAGCACGACTTTTGTTCATTTTATCAACAATAAATCGAGTAAATAAAACAACAAGTAAAAAAGAAATAATTAAAACTATGTGTGATTCGGTGAACCACACCCGTTTCCTGAAAGAAGATCACCTACCAGACTGAGCGTGTCGGGACAACAAAGTTACAAAGGTTGATCGTGTAGAAGTTGTTTCATCAGTGCAACTAAGCAGCAGTAAACAACAATTTTGTGTCATGTTCTTATGTCTCCAGACATTTTGGAAATCTTGTGGGTGTCATATTAAATTACTGTGTCACACTAGAAACTGGCAGGTATGTAACTGTTCTGTTTTGTCCTAAATTGGGAAGGTAAGTTGGGAACTTTGTGTACATCATTTCATTGCGTAATTCGCGAATCACTGTACCACTGGAATTTCATGATTCCTTGTTCAAGTGCTCAGGCACTGGCTGACAGTGACCTGTCGGCCTGGTGCATTGTTTTACTGGCAAGTACTTGTTGACTGTGATGTTCCCTGCCATACATTTGAAAACTTGAGCTTCAGACTGCATGTTTCACCATCTGATACTCCCAACAAAGATTTGATGATAGTACTTCATTATGTTCTCTGTGCTGTGTCTTTGAGACATCACACAAACTGCAAAGGCAAGGCTTATCAGAGATTTGTGGGATTTTAGTGCCTAAGAATTTTAAAAAGTTGTTCAGTTCTCAGTAGTTCAACATTTTACTGCACCCTCCATATTCAGATTCACTCTGATGCCTCTTCAATTTTTACCGTAATTTGTACTGGACACAATAAGACCTGGTCACCCCCATTAAGATGTAGAATAGATGCAATTTTATCTTTACACCCCTTAGCCTTATGAAGCATGAGTTTTTGGATCGCTGTAGGACTGATGGTGGGTGCTATTTTTTACATTAAATATATATATTGTTTGGGTATGTCATTACTCATGGTAAAAGGTAAATCAGTCCCATTACAGGCCTAAGGTGCCCAGAGGGTTCCAGGAAGTTAAGGTTCCCTGATTATATGACAATGGCCCAGGAGGTTGGTAAGGTCAGTCTTATGCACCAGCCACTTTTTACCCCCAGGAAATACTCCTGGTACTCATTTCTGTTAGGGGCTGAGTTGACCCCAGGGCCATAGTGCGATCAGAAGGATTTTATATAAATAAAAAATCCACTGACACCAGCTGGGATCGAACCAGCAACCTTCCGATTTGTAATACATCACCTTAACTACTGTGCCACCGTGGTCCCCCATTACACACAGTAACATACAGAAATACAAGAAAGTGTGTATCATATAGTATGGTTGTACTCTGTAGTATGCTGGTATTCATTGTACTGGTGTGATCATACTTTGCAAATGGTTGTCTTCATGGTACAATACTTCAGCATGTGAGAAATTTTAACTTATACCTTTCTGTTCCAAATAAGTCTGTTCACATTCATAATGATACAAGTTACGTAAATTACATCATTTGTGTGTTGCAGGAAGGATCGACACTGAAGTGTGCTGCTCGTCTTACACCAACAACTACCGATGAAGAAGTCCCAAGATTTTCTTTTGTATCAGCTTCATTGTGTTAAGAGGGATTTGTGGGTATCTTCTGTGAACTGACAGGTCATTATGATGACATGGAGAGTTTGTAATTCATTATCACACCATTTGTTAGGTGACTGGGTTTTTAAACTTTACAAAATCTAGCATGGCATATGAGCTTGCACATTGGAAAGTTTTTACATACTCTTACGGTTACAAAGAAATATTCATACTGGATGTATGAAAGTTGTACTTGAGTATGTTGGTACTCTGATATGGCTGTATGGTTTTGACAAATTGGTAGGTAATTTATAGATCTAAGTCAGAAGTTACTAGTATAAGTCATTTGAAATTAGTAGTTAAAACTTGTTTCGTACAGTAGAAATTATGCGTGCTGTTCGAGGTATTTGAAACATGGTTGTTGATTTGGTTAGTAATGTTAGTTCAGTAACACAACCTTGAGAGTCCCTTCCAAACTGTCTTTCATACACGCAAGAGAAAACGTTAGATTTGACACCACTGTTACAGTTTCTTACATCATGTAATTGGACTGTTTTTCGTTTCATCCTGGTCATGACTGGATAGCCTGGGAGGATATTTATGGTCTTCCTGTGTCCTGAGATCATACTTGCAATACAGTTTCTTCTCATGTCATACTCTTCAGAATGTACTCTGCTTCATTTCACATGACATGCTTTCTGTAATGACTGCAGCATTACTAGCAGTGAGCATCAACTGCCTGCTATTTAGAGATGCAAAATGACCACTGAACTGTACTAGGTCTGGGGAAGATTTGAACATACACATTATGATTCGAGGTTAGCTCTCCCAGTATACATTACACACTTTCCTCGGACAAAACCAGTAGTAAAACTGTAACATGAAAACACAGAATAGTAGCCAGATTGTGACTGCTTGTGAGAGTCAGGGAGGTACCTGCTATGCATGTGGGTAATGGAGAAACTGTGTTCATTCTTACTATGACGTGACTTTAGACACGATTTGAGGACTGAAATGTACGTTTGTACTGTGACTAGATTTTTTTTTTTAATTGTTACTGAAATGTTTAATACTGGGTACTAAGTACACCACATACTCTGTGAACAGATGGCGTTCTTCCGAAGTATAAAACTGAGTGTGATACTCAATACTGAACCATTTGTATGCAGCTTCTTTGTTTCCTGCAACACAAGACATTTTGACAGGTTGCCTTCAGTTCAATCTCAGTATTTTTGCACTTACCTGCTCTCTGACAGTATTGGAACCAGTTAACACACTATAGATCTTCCAAAGCTCAGTGCATAAAATAAACAGCTCTTCATAAACATTTTTATAAGTCTGACCTGCATCAGGGAACATAATTGTAATGTTGGGTTCACAAGGGCAATTTTTGTAGGATGAAATAAATTACTGATTTTCCACATGTTAAATCAACTAAAAATCATACCTCATATATTGTTCTTGGCTAAAAGATCACAGTGTAGTTTGTTTAGTTTGTTCTGTTGTGGGTTACTAGCAGTAATGTCATTATGTCAGTGAGCACTGCAATTGTTCAAATTTTGATACTCTGAAATCATAGCACATGTGTTGGAACTCTGACCAGGTTTCTTCCCTGTACAGTGTTTTCCAGGTGTTGTATATGAAGATGGTTACAGAAGTGAAAAGTGTTTAATTCAATATAGGTATGATATTTATTGTCCTCCCATATGATCAAAACAACGGTGAATGAATTATTGTAGCACATAATGATTACAGTGTAATTGCATCACATGATATTTGTGTAAATTGATAAGATGGACTGCAATGAGTCTTCTTGTGTGCATCTTGTGTTAAGTCAGTGCTTAAACATTCCATTCCCAGGTGCTTCTTAAGAGGCCTGTAAGTCCTGCCTCGTTCAAAACTTTGTTTTGCACAAGTCCCATGACTTTCTAAGTCCACTGAAAAGATGGTACAAACAGCAATTATGTTTCCATTCACATAAATGTATTTTCAACATTTGTATATTTGGTTTCACTTTTGACCTTTCTGGAAGGCTGGGATACGCAAGACAAACACTGAAGTGGTACCTTAATGAAGACCATGGCATAACTTCCAGGTTCACTTTAACTTACCATTCTCGTCTCATTTATTTGTGACACTGTAATTCCAAGTGAAGTTTCAGCCAGAAGTTAGAATAGCTGTAGTGCGTGCATCACATTTTTCTCTCTCAAAGGAGCATTGAGAACAGACTCCATGTGTGCCCTTAGCAGCTTTAATTGTAACGCAAGTGGATTCGTGTCATATATGTGGGGTCCCCCCCCAAGAAAACGAAATATATTTGAGGGTTTCCGTCTGAAAAATTAAAATTAAAACGTGTAGACAAAATCAAATTGCAAATAGTGACAATGTATAACATTCTGGATTTTTTGACAACAAAGTGCACATGAGAATATATTAATGTAAGAGAATTGATGTGACAGGAAGGAGAAAAGTGTATAATGGTGAGCTGTACAGTTCTCTTGCCTCCTGTTGCTTATTTCATGCTGTTTACAAGTTAGGCATGTGAAAACTTCACAGAACTTAACTACAAACGTTGCTGAGGGCGTAGCTATTTCGGAGTGTAGTCTGCATCTTCGTCAGCTGTCTTCTTTAACCTTCTCCATCCCCTGCGGTCATTGGTGCACAGTGTTCTGTAGTACCCTATCATCCACATCATGGTGTCCTCACAGGCTGTCTTTACAAGGATCAAGCAGGCAAAAGTGTGATGTAATGAGGTCAGGACAACATGGCAGGTACACAGCTCTCTTGATGTGTGGCCTTGTGCTATCATGGAGGAGCAACACTCCTGAAATGTTTGTTGTAGGATGAACTTGACGAAGCAAGCATTCAGACTCTATGAACTTATAGTATTGCGGTGAGAATTCACTGTCATCCCCATAAGCAGGAACTTTAAAAGAATAACACTGTTCTCATCCCACAGGAATGTCACTTTGTCTCAGCCTGCTTATCACACATTCTTGAATTTCTTCCTTGGGGTTGTCATGTGGCACCACTCCATTCATTGCCTCTGGATGTCAGGTTTCAAAATGAAGGACCCAGGTTTCATCCCTCGTGACAATCTGTGACGAAGCTTCGCCTCTCCTGTGTCTTATTGGTGCAAAAATAGACCAGTAATGGCTGCTCATTTTTGTTAAGTGCACATCATTCTGCACCTTTCAAATTAATGGCAATGCTTTTCGTCTGTTCAATGGGAAGAGTTTTAACTGCTGTGAAATTTTCGAGAACTTCACTGATGTAGTGGTTATTGTCACATAAGAGTAGGCAGCATTTTGTCTGACTTCACGACATAAGAAATGGGTTATATTACACCCCACAGTACATAAATCTTGAGTTTGTTTTGGTGACACCATCAAAAGTAACAGCTCACGAAGAGAACACTGTCTGTTCTTAATGTCAAGTGAACCATAGAAAGTTCTGTTGTCTCTATAGGGTGAGGTAAATTCAGTCAAAAAACAACTATGAATATATGGCTAAATGATGGTGTTTGTTAGTAATGGAAAACTACATGTTTTGGCCTGTAGCGGCCATCATCAGGTGTTGACAACTTTCTTGCTATAAGAGTTATATGTAATATGATATAGCAAGAAAGTTGTCAAAACCTGAAGATGGCCGCTATAGGCTGAAACATGCAGTTTTTCCTTTGCTAATAAACACCATCATTTAGCTATATATTCATAGTTGTGTTTTTGACTGAATTAAAAAAAAAACCTCTGGTGTCTCATCTTGTTATGCTGCTAATTCTCAGCAGCAGGTGTCGAAATGCAAATCGCAGTAGTTGGAAAGATCAGTTTTCTAGGTAACCAAGACATAGCTGTCTGATATATACTGTGAATTAAGTTTGCAACAAAAGTAAGCGATGCCATACTGTAAGGCAGCATCTTGAAACTTTGTGACTTCACATGCTCCTGTTGTCTTCAACTAAAACATTGCAGGGCCTAATTTGTATTTCACACGACATGTTTTATATTATAAGCACAATATGTAGATCATTTTGCATTTTAAGTATGTTGTATTTATGCCTTACTTGGAAGAATTTGTACAACCGAATGTTGTCAAGATGTTTCCTTTGTTGCCTTGACAAGGTATGAAACACATTTCATATACTTGTGGTTCAGAATTGCATCTGTACAGGATTGGAGCATAACAGTGTGAAACTAAAATTTCTTATGTCTGTGGTGACATTACCATGAATGATGGTTTCAGTAATATCACACTGAACAGCTAATTATTATCTTCTCACACTGCAGTGTTTGACTTGCCCACTGATGGGAACTTGACTGCTTAGCGTTGGTGTTAAGGTTGTTACATTTAATAGAATAGGTATTCATTAAAATACTGTTTTGATACTGAGATCTAAATTATCATTGTTGTAGTTGTGTGTTCTTTGCAACAGATTCTTCATACATGTTAACTTGCCGGGATTGTTCAGTCTTTGTATTGTTGCTGAGATACGTGACCTCAATATTATGTGTATTGTGTACTTTGATATAATTTTGGAGTACATCAGGGCATGAACTCAGGACCCCATACTTCTAAATGGTGATGTAACTCAATTGCAGGTGTGCAACACAACTAATGAGCTTCACAGTGTGCACTTTTCGCTGGTTCTAAATGAAAGTGATTACTGATGTGTGACTGACAGCATAACATGGTATATAACAGGGATCAGGATCATATGTCAGTGACTTGTTTTCGTTTTTGATTTGTGCAGGAAACGTTTGGAAGCCACAAAACTGCATTTTATGGTACAGTGAAACCTGCTTGTAAAGGAACAGCTTTGGGGGGGGCTGAAATTTTTTCTGTTGTGGGCAAGAAGTGAATTCAGAAAAGGTGGTAAATCTTTTAACTAGTCTCAGGATCTATCAGCTTCTAAAGAAGAGCTTGCGTACTTGAATAAGTGGCACAATGTAACTGTGGTTGGTTATTTTCTGTAAAGTAGTTAATTATATGGAAAGAACTGACTTATAGAGGGAAGAATAGCCTCTGTGATCCATATAGTGCACACTTGATGAAATACAATCAAAACAGCACGTTGCTCTGTTCCTTAGTAATCGAATGAGTGAGGCGGGTATGTTGTTTCATGTTATAACTTGAGTAAACAACACACAGAGAACACATTTGGGAAATCCATTGTTATGCATATATGGAAAAAATGCATTTGAAAAATATGTGTGGTCAGAGTACATCTTTCCTCATACGTCTGTGAAAACTGCACACTTGTTATGTTTTAACACTCCGGTTGCCCCAGTGGGTACACACCATGTTACAGCATTACTTCTGGGTCAAACAAGAAGCTCGCTTGAATTCACTGATATCTTAGCAGCTCAGTTCAACGAATGTTTTGTTATGATTTCTGTAGGTCTGTTTTACCTCCACTGATTAACTGCTCCACTTGCATGGACTTCCTGTATGTTACACATAAGATTAGACGATAGCAAATTCCTAGTAGAGAGTATTGTAGATCTGGCCATTTAGACTGGGTGTACTGCACTACAGTGATGGGGACCATTGTCCAGTATGTGTGTTATTTTCATCAGTGGTTCTCAGCCTCCACTTAATTCAGAGACTTCAAAATGACATCATATTTCCTGAACATCAGTCTTCCTCCCCAGTTAACTGGGTTAGCAGCTACAGGGTGTGGTTTGATCCACAGCATCCAGATGGTTCTGAGGCCCACCTAGCCACTTGTTTGTTGGGTACTGAAGGTTGTTTCCAAAGGGGAAAAAGTATCCAGGGCACGAGGTTACGATTGAGTGGTGATGTACTTCACTTCTCATACATGCATGGGAACATACATCGTATTATAGTGCGCAGGGCAGACATATTACTCTTGACAGTATAGTTTCTTGTGATGGTGTCATCTGGGATGTGATGCCGTGTAGTGACGTGATGCCATGTAGTCTGACAGACGTACCAAGATTCGAAGACGAACCCACTTCACTCATCAGGCTAGGTTCTTCGACCCTCATGATGAATGCATCAAGTTCCTGTTGATATTTTGGTGCATGGTGTCATATTGTGAAAGACAGCAAGCTTCAAATCTAATTAGTAACATGTCTAATAGTGTTTCGTTAGACTGCAATTAATGTCTTTGGCAGAAATCAATCAATCACAACTAAAGTTTTATCAGTCTTATTGCTTGCTACAGGTTCCGGTTTATGTGAAAAACCATTGTTAGGTGATTAAAAAATACAAAAAGAAAGGTAATCTAAATACATCTCATTAGAATAATACTTTTCCTGATATCTGAGATATCAGTGCTACAAAGATTGGTGCTGTAAGAACCAAAACTTAAATTGCTGATGAATGTTTTTTGCATAAGCCAAAACATGTAGCAAGCAGTAAAACTGATGAAACTTTAGCTGTGGCTGAGAATGTGTGCTTCCTTCCTCCTGTTCATATATCATGGCAGGATGTCATTGATAATGATATTAATTCCTTTAATTGAGCTGAAATTGAAGTAGCATGAAGGGTCATGAAAAATATCCAGTATGTCTGTCTTCCAGAAACCTGGTTTTGTAACGTGGCTCCAACTTCTCACATCTGCGTAAGGTTCGTCACCACTCAGGAGACCATGCCTTTGACTTCAAATGGCTGTGCATTGCCTACATTGCCAGATGTTGATTTTCTTAGTTACTAATACTGTTACCCCTGAGTTAAAGTCTGACCTCACTGCTGTGGTACTGCATGATTTAAAATCCCCTATTCTGCATTAAAACTGCAGTAATTTTCAACATGAAATAGCTGCCCAAAGGAAAATTAAAATATTTTAACTTGTAAAATTAAAATAATGCCAATTAAAATTTATGGGGGGAGTTTTCTGGGTGTGACCTTGTGTCATAGGGCGAGTATATGTTATAGAGGATTACATTGCCTTCATCCTTGAGGGCAAGCTTGCCCATTGAGACCATGTCACATCTAGAATACCTGTATCTTCAGCAACACTGAGAAACTCACATCTGTCATGAAGTTTGTGGACTTGCATAAATTAAAATATGGAGCAGTATGGCTGAGAAACACTGATACATGTGTGAATGATGTTTCACTTGTCTCTGTATGTTGTGTGTGTGTTTGTGTGATTCAGCATATCAGGAAAGGAGGTTGGTCTCCTACATTTAGTAATAGGCATTAGCCATACCCACGTTTGTGTTGTTTCATATCCGTTCCAAGATATTTATGAGATTGCTTTATAGAGATACATGTTATTTCTTACCAAGAAGGCAGTGGCTTCATACTAAAGGTGTTTGTGAATCACTCCAGATTAACTAAATATTAACTGTATCAGAACATTAGATTGGTGATGTTGATCATGTTTTTGGCTGATGGTGATGTGTAGAAGTAAGCTGTATTGACAGTGTCACAGTGTACCTGTGTAACTTTACCATATCCTCTCCCCCAGTCACACAAATCCTGAAAATTGAGGCATTTTTTGAAACAACAATACCGCACACTTCCTCTCAGTACCGATATCCAAACACAAGATAGTCATCACCATGAAGGGAATAATACTGTTCTCATGTTCACTGCAGTTTTGGGATGACCTCTTGTTCATATAAAATTAGGTTATATTACATGTTTATGATGAACATCTGTTAGATATTTCTCACTGTATCACATTTTGTAATAAAGTCTATTGTATTCATGATAAATGATGCTTCTTATTCTTTCCACTGTTGCTTGCCCTTGAAGTCAAACATATCTCATAACATTAAATCCTAAATACTTGCTGCAACAGAGTGACAGTATTTGGAGATGTAATTCTGTGTATATTCACAGCTGCATGTGCACAGTCACACAATAAATGTGTCTTCAGTATGATTGTGCTGTTGGAAGAGCAGGAAACTAGCTTGAGGATGATGGGACATACAATGGAATTACACTGCAGTATGTCAGTGACTACGGAATTCTGTTATTGGGAATGAGAATTCACATTTTGTGAATAATAGAATGTATGGGAAATATGGGGTTGGTTCACATGACCATCACTGCACTAATCAATGTTTCATTCAGATAACAGAACTGGAGAAGTCCTTCAGAGTGGCACCTTAAAAGCTGCAATTATCTATGACAAACTTATTCCACATCATAAACACAACTGCTCCACAAAATCAGCAGTAACGTACACCTGTCAATTTCACAGTCAGAAGACAGAAAGGTGGTTTTTTTTTTAATGTAATTTTCTGAAGTTAAGAACTTGGGTAATTGGTGCAGTTTCTTCAGGCATCAGGAGTGGTATCTGTGTTGCAGGCTGAAGCCTGCAACACAGATACCACTCCAACCCAACCACACTGAAACCCCAATACACATCGAACCAAGAACAATACGACCAATGTGGTAATTCAACAGAATAGTCACAAGCTCCTGATGATGGATATATTAATGTCTGAAGCATGCTGAGCACATAAGAAGTGAAATAAAATAGCAAGTGACATCAAGTTGGTCTTTTATTCTTCAAAAATTTTAAAGTCTATGTTCAAATATGAAATATTGATAAACTTATATGTGCTGAGTTGCATGTTGATATGCTGACACCATCCAAGTGGAGGTGGTGGTGTGTCTGCTGGACGCACTGTACTAAATCAGATTGTTTACAGTAGAGTAAATTTACATATCTGTGTATATGCACTTGTTGGGCATGTTTCTCATATTGAATCATCAGTGCATTGTCATCAATCATATAAAATATCGTACTGATTAACAAAACAACTGACACGTTCACAAAGATACATAAAACAATCCACCAAGCTCAACTAAGGGGTTTTTATGATTAATATAGAGGGAATTTTTACAATATGTGTCTGTCCAAAGGGACCATCTGCAGGTAATACGTATATTCGAAATTACAAAGAAGACAACACAGGGTTATGGGCGGTTTATTAATGAGATCTCATTTGTACAAATAATCGGTTTATACTACAGGGCAATTGGGGTGTGTATAGATATTGTTTTCACTTGTAAATTTTGTGGCAAGTGGATGATGGAATTGCTTTTCTTCTTTATTGTGAGCAATCTGTTAATTTTAGCCACAGTATCTGAGTTAATTTCAAGTACCTAAAATTACCTCAAAAAGAAAGTGTACACATGACTTCCATGATTCATTTTATAAGACAAATAACTTGCACATACAAATACACATACATGACATTAGTCCACCCCTACATGTGTTGGTGGCAGACCACCACATTCAGGCAACCACACCAGTTTTTTTTTTTGTAACAGAGGCCATCCTGTTGTGTATTAAGAAATTTGTATAATGTATTATATACCGTCGGTACACAACAATGTTAATACACAATGGGATGGCCTCTGTCAAATTCATAGCTAGTCAAGCACGCTCCATCTATCAATATAAGAACTTAAGGATTGAGGTACTGAAGTGTTGATATATTGTTGTGTACTGACGGTATACAGGGTGTCCCAGACTTCGGGAGAGTGTTCCTTATGTTAAAGTGTACCGATATAACCCAAAACACCTACTTCCAAAGTTGAACGGTTACGGAGATAATGGCCAGAGAAGTTTGAAACTTTGACAGCTGTTACACACTTAGTGATTACCAAATACATATTAAAACTGGCAGGAATATGTGGTTTCTGTAATGTT
>Ga0131853_10013902_pt1 | contig 14746 bp, 9 predicted proteins | sample TergutLab28metaG_FD_92764 | JGI IMG/M metagenome (GOLD analysis project Ga0131853, IMG submission 92764) | Labiotermes labralis P1 segment gut microbial communities from Petit-Saut dam, French Guiana - Lab288 P1 (version 2) (version 2) | ecosystem: Host-associated > Arthropoda: Insects >... | reverse complement strand
TGAGGATGATCCCATAGAGGGATTGAAATATGTAGGAGATATTTTAAATCCATTTTAATCCAATAATGTGGTTTTAAATGGTTTGACAAGTATGTGCAATTAGTTGGTTTTAATAAATATTGTCAGTGACCAAGTTTCACACCCATATACAAAACAGGCAAAATTATACTTCTGTATATCTTGATATTTACATTTTTGGGTAGCAAACTGGAAGAAGAAAGATCCTACCCCGAGTGATAGCAAATAATCACCGACTTTCAGCTGCTCTTAATCTATTCTGAAATGGAATTTTGATTCGTTGGGTTTGTTCCCAAATATTTGAACCGTTCCACCATTTCAAAGGAACTACCGTCTTTCTTCATATTGTGACTTGGTCCTGCATTCTGATCTCGACATATGACGATGTACTTTGTTTTTATCAGCATTTACTTCTAGTCCACTGTCCTTACTAACAAATATTAAAGATGTGTGCTCCTTTTTATAGTACGTAGCTTCCGCCCAGTATAATAACATCATCAGCATAAATCGGAAACTGATATGTACCATTTAATTTCAAGCCATCCTGGTTCATCTGAATGTTTTTAATGGCATACTCTAAAGCAAAGTTAAAAATATTGGTTATAAAGCATCACTTTCTTCCAAACGATTCTTCATAGGAAGCACATCAGACAAACGTTTGCCTACCCGGACTCAGTTTCACGTTTCATTCAGATACATTTTTATTAGACTTACCTTTTCATGCAGATACCAACTCAATGAGAATATTATACAAGACTTCTCTTCTAACCGAATCATTAGCTTTCTTGAAGTCTACAAATGGCTGATTCACTACACTTATTCTCATTTTTTCTCAAGAGTTTGATGAAAGCATAATATATGATGAGTAGTTGACCTCTTGCATCGAAATCCACATTGATGATCCTTGTCTTCTTACTGCAATTTTTTTTATTATACTTCTTATAAATAGGTGCAATGATCGACTCTTTCCACTCCTCAGGCAATTCCCCCTTACTCCAAATAGAATTAATAAATATACGGATCTCAAAGAAAATTGTCATACCCCACTCTATTAATCAGATCATCTGGGATTTGATCAATACCTGGTGATATGTGTCTTTTTAGTTATTCAATAGCCATATCAACCTCAAAGGCACCTGGCTTTGGCGCTAGTGGCTCTGCTCTATGTATTTCTGTCTGCCTAACGTCACTAATTCCATATAGAATGAACAACTGAGTAAATTGATTCCTCCGCCTAGCCACAATATTGTAGCAGTAAGTAACCAAATCACCCTTTTCATCCTTTCCTATTTTAGTTCTAGACTGATAACCCTTCTTAAAGTCACGGATGCCCCTATACAAGTCCCTGACATATTTGATCTTACTGTTAGTTTCAAGTTCATCAATTTTAGCTTCCAGCGTTCCTTCTTTATGTTCCTGAAATGTTCCCGAAATTCCTTAGATTATCAAAGTAGATTGCTTGAATTTGGATCCTGTAACCACTGCATTTTAGCCTGTTTTATCTGATCTAAAATCCTTAAAATATTCATCAAACCATGTTTTCTGCTGCTTCAATTTATTAGCACCTAGACTCCCTTTAGCTGAAGTTTTGATATTCTCTTTAGTGTTTTCCCATTCCCTATTTGTATTCTCGCTATCAGTTGAGCTCTCCAAAGCTACAAACCTGTTTGAGATCTTAATATGATACTGTTTCCTAAACTCCACGTCACTAAGCTTATTGAGATTAAATCACTCCCCACCAATCTTCCGTGCTACTTCTTTATTTACTGCCAGTCTTTCCCTAAATTCTGCAAACACCGGATAGTGATCAGTATCACAGTCGGTTCCCCTGAAAGATCGTACATGGAGTATACTCGAATGTCATCTCCTTTCTATCAATATGTGATCAATCTGGTTGTGAGTCTTCCCATCAGGAGAGGTCCAGATATACTTATGAATGTTTCGGTGCAGGAACATCGTGCTCTTGACACATAGATTTTTGGTGTGGCAAAGTTTACTATTCTAACGCCATTATCATTACTATCCTGATGTAGACTCTCATTCTCAATTATCGTTTTGAAATATCTTCTCTCCCCAGTTTTGCATTAAAATGTACTAATAGAATTTTCGAATGGTACTTTGAAAAATGATTTAAAACCTTCTCTAATTCCTCGTAGAAACTGTCTTTTGAATCATCACTTTTCCCCTCAGTTCATGCATGCACATTCAGAAAAATAATATTACGCCAGCGATCTCAGAACTGTATATTACATCCTACCACTAGCAAACTGTATTCTTTTGTACGCTTTCTTCTGGGTAATTCTTCATATCTACCTGCCTATGAAGATGGAACAGACAGAGCGTTCCGAAACGTCGGCATATAAAATGCAGACGCCGGGATATTACCCAGAAGAAAGCATACAACATTCAGAACACGGAGAAAGTTTGAAATGAAAAAAAACTCTACTCTCCTAACTGCCGATATTATTCTGTGACGCACCAATAATCCTGTTCGCAATTGATGAATTTTTTCCTTTTCCATATAAAGAAATATAAGCCCCCTTTGTCACACCTCACCTACTGTACACCCACTAAATCTAATTTCTACCTTGCTAATTCACTGGCTGCTGTTATGAACCTGACCTATACAGGCTCCATTCATTTCAGGCACCAAATCTCATGGTCCTTTTCCATTGCGTAGGTCGTACTAAAGTAACAGACCAGGCCAGAGGCACATGTTTCTGTTTCGTAACACGGCCAGTTTTTAGGATGAGGAGTTGTTAGCACCTCGCCAAAACTCCAAACTGGAGGACCATCCCTTGTCACCTGCCCGCGACTCCCTATTCAATACTCTTACTGCGACCCTCCACACTGAATGTCGTCCCTCCACCCGCAACCAAACGAGACGCCATGCCGTAGTGACTGGGACCCACTACATGAAGCAAATATGCGCAATTACAAACCATTTCTTGATAAAGTCTTTTTTCCAGAAGTGACTATTTCACGGTTAGAACATACCAAGCGTTACTAAAGTTTTTTTTTTTTTGCAGCAGAAGCTATAATACTTTTGTGTTAGATGGTTGAGTTCAGTAAATGTGTAAATCATTAACGGCATGGAAGCTGTGGAACCTTACATGCACGCCTCCTACACGTCTGCACGAATGGCGATTAGTCACGGAGGTAATTATTGTGTATTATGATACTTTGCCGAAACGAGGGTCTACATCTCTCTTTGCAGTAGTCTCTTTCATTTCGTTATTATTCCAGACGTCTGGATATTTGTGAGGTTCTATCTGCAACATGACATTTCCCGCTTATGATGTGAAATCCATAGATTTAACATGCTGTTTGCGACCATATTTCAAACCCCAGCTTGAATAGGCACTACAGCCTTTTAATTTTTCACGATGACAGTCAAGATTCGTGAACATTAATAGTCGGACTCACTTCAAATAGAGGGAGGGAGCAAGATGACGTCAGCTATACGTCATTTGTCCTTAATGACGGAACAGTTTAGCAAACAACTTCTACATACTTACTGACTTACTATTTCCTTGCCGTTAGTATAGCAGCACATCCGTTAGAAATATTTGTTTTTTAGTTTCAAATGCTGATTAAGGAATTATGGAATATGACCTCTCTTGTTTCGTTTAATTGCTAGGTGCGTAATAAATGTAATCGCTTTCGAAGGAGATGTACGTAAAACTAAGACGAGGCATTTAATCTGGCAGATGTGAGCACCAGGTTAAGAGCCCCGTTTAATCGATTTAGCAGAATAAGACGTGTAGTCATGCAGCCGATAACTGACACAGACATTTTCATGTAGTCTGGAATGTAAGCAACCAATAGTAATTTGACATTTTAAATATAAGGATTGTATTGTTTTTCTTGTTCACGGAAGTGACACTTCCAAAAGTCGTTGTCTAAAGCATCCACAGCGTTACTGAAATCGCTGGTCGGAATCCCGCTCTGGAAATGTCCCTCCCCCATTCTTTGTCATTGGAATCGGAACAGCGCAGTCGGTACGGAGATTAGCTGTGGGTTAGGCGAAACGGGGTTCATATCATGGCAAGACCAAAAGACTTTCTCTTCTCCAAAACCTCAAATTTCATGGGTACCAGGGTTCATCCGTGCGGATAGAGCGGTGGGGAGTGAAGCTGACCACTCACCTGATCTAGTGGGGAGGTTCAGAGTAAGTGGAGCGAAACCTCCACCCACCTAGCTATATGGCTTGATAGTATGGCGAGAAACAGCTTTGCTTTATTTACCCAAATCCCGTTGTTTCCTGTACGGACATATAAAGGCAGACATTGGAAGAGCCATGTCTTCAACGTATAAAACGCCGTACGCAGTAACTATTCCGTTCCGAGAAATTAAATTCTGCAGAATTTCACACACTGCAAATATTTGCGCTGAAGAAGAAATGCTAGTGTTTGCAAGTGATTTCCTTGTGTAACTTCTTGTTTTATTCCCTCGTGCATCTGTTATCCTGTCACTGACTCACTCACCCATTCACACACACACACACACACACTCATCCACAAACACACACACACACACACACACACTAATTCACTCACCCATTCACACACAAACACTCACTCACACGCACACACACACACACACACACATATACACACTCACACTCACTCAGTCACTCACTCACGTACTCAGTCACTCACTCACTAACTCCCTTTCCCAACTTCAAGTTAACGTACTGAATCGAAATTGTCCGTGAATGAAACATTTATATTTTCCTATTCGACCGATTACCTCTGCAATAGCAGCCTGCTTCGTGGTACAACACAAAATGACAGATATTTCTGATATGGCAGATAGATCTGACTGCCGCTGTCACTTGATACATTTCTTTCCATATCGATACAATCGATCTGGACACAGCGGTGTTCCAATTGCACACAAACCAGAATATATGTAGTCTGGTTTGGTGATATTCATCGTACAGGTCACCACTATACACTATATTGTGGCAGAGATGTTACTGGAATTCAGTATCTAGAGATATGACTGTTGTGGGATTCACGTTAATGACACTTGGCTTCATAATTAGGGCTGTTCACATCCTTATTACAATTATCAGTGTCTGAATTCGTTACAACGTTCAAACAGATTCTTTTGGTGTTGTTAAACAGCGTCAAACGGTTGCAAATGAAGGCTAGTTGAGCAAACGCCGCTTGCTCTGTTTGCTAGTGTACGATCAATTGGATAAACAAGGAGATGGTACACTGTCCACTTTCACAAAAGCAAGTCCACTCAACATATAAATTAGATTCAACCCAGCATCACACTGCAGAACCATGAAATTTACAGTCACACCACCCAAATGGTTTAGAGAGCTAAGGGTGCGAGAGAGGAGTAACAATACATTTAGCTACAATACAGAACTCATTGGGTGTTATGACACGGTTCACTAGGCATGTAACCTCACACACAAGTACCTGATCAGTTGCTTTATATGGTATAGCCTATAGTTACATAACTGAAAAAATCGAAACCGTGTTTGGTACTGTGAGTTGGGTACACTTCTCAAGTAAGAGGTTAGATTAATTTAAAATTTTACATCCGAGTCTGAATTTATTTATGCGTGTATTCTTCAAAGTTCCATTCTACCGAGTGAACTTGCAACACTCAAAAATTCAACGTTTAATGAAAAACAATTTTTAAAATCATATTCACAATAGTTTCTTTCATATTATCCAAAAGCCTATCTCTCTTATTGTGCAGACTCTCCGTACAGAAACCAGAAATTCCCTGCATTATTAAAACCAAAATTCTGCAATTCACTTCACAAAAATTCTTGCTCAAATTTCTGAATATTTTCTTCTCTTATTGCACCTGTTCAACTTAGGTAGAGTGGCATGTGTGTTGCGTGCAGTGCACACAACACACATGCCGCTCTACATGCTGCCACATCACCTAATTTATATAACGAAGTAATTTTACAGTGTTTTAACATAAATATAACTTTAGTTAGGTACAGATAAAACTCCCTGATGATGGTCATTAAAGACCGAAACATGCAGGAATGATATTATTGTGTATTTTAATGTAAATTTAAAACTTTTAACCAAGTTCATAAGTAGCGCATTTGTTGGTGAGTGAACTGCGTAAGTAGTTACACATTCATAATATCATTTTAGTATTACAGTAACAACACAAGGGTCAAAACATCCTACTGTCATTATGTACTGTACGGACAGCGAACTCATTACCACATTTTGTCCCCTTTTCTATCTAAGGTTCCTCATCAACTTTGAGAAGACAGACGAAGTTGAAATTGCATTTCGCTAGTAATTTGTCTAGTTGCTTCCGTCAGAGGTAAAGCAGTTACGCTTAGCAATAATCAACGCTGAACTAATTGCTGTTTTATATATGTATGTACATATATATAAACGCACATACATACGTGTCTCTGTGTATTTGTGTGTGTGTGTGTGTGGGGGGGGGTCTAAAGTGCGACCATGCAGTAAATTAATTGCATTTAACGTCTGTAAACAAATGGTAGTGCTAATATGAGTGTAGTATAAAATTACACAAAGGCAAGAATTAGCAACATTTGTAGCAGGTCGACGTTTGACGCAGCTGGAAGAGGTGGGAGCTGCAAGAAGCAAGCTGCAAGGTTAACAAGAGCACAAAATGCTATGTGGCTAATAAACTGCCTGACCGACTGGATAAGTAGATGCTAATTAGGAATGACTAACCGACTGCTCCAATTGACAAGAACGTGGCTGAGAATGTAGCGAATGGGTGACTTTGTTATTTATTTTCCGTCTTACACAACAGTATGGTGTGAAATTAATGTACAATTAATGTACAATTAATAAAGCTACATGTTTCAACCCCTTGAGGTCATCTTAAGTCTTATAAAATATGAATCACACAAGGTACGTCTGAAGTAGTTACCTACGGGATCCCGTGGTTTACAGTGCGTTAGTTATAAAATATATGTTATAAAAATTGGTTAAAATACAGGTAAAGATCGTATGATTGTGGTGAACAAGAGGATCGTTGTTGTGTGTATGTGATAGGTGTTTGTGTACCTTAGGAATGTGCCGTAATGTTATGGTCGTGGATTGGGGACCTCACGATGTGCCGGTGGCCTTATGCCGTATATGGGTGGTGTGTGCCCTCGGCCACGACCATAACATTACGGCGCGTTCCTAAGGTACACAAACACCTATCACATACACACAACAACGTTCCACTTGTTCACCACAATCATATGATCTTTACCTGTATTTTAACCAACTTTTATAACATATATTTTATAACTAACGCACTGTAAACCACGGGATCCCGTAGGTAACTACTTCATACCCCAAGGAGTTGAAACATGTAACTTATTAATTGTACATAACTTAATTTCACATTATATTGTTGTATAAGGCGGACAATAGATAACATTGTTATATTAGCACAACGGGATGGAACACCCACAATTTAGAATGGGTAACTTACTGAGTGCCTTACTGACTTGTTTGTTAATTGTTTGACTGATTGGGTAATTGACTGGGTGACTTAACGTTTGACTGACCGACTTGGTAACTGATTATGTGACTGGATGATTGAGTAGGTGACTAACTTGGTTTGTTGACCAACTGTGTAATAAAGAACACTTAATTTACCGGAGGACTGACGAACTGACCGATTAAATGACTACATACCTAACTAGATGGCCAAATAAATGATTACATAAGTTGGTAAATGATTATCTAACTAATAACTACTGGCCGTCTGGCTGATTATATTACTTATTTACTGGAACTTTAATAATTTTTTTATTATTCTCACTACAGAGATTGCCGCTTTGCTTGCGCAATTCAGTTAAGAACAGATAACATATCATATTGCCTTCAGATACACCTTCATTTTGGGGCTCTTAGAGTGTGGGCTTCCCATCACATTTCCTGAGTAATTTTCTCAACTTCACTGTAACTCTGTGATAAATCCATGGTAACCTCACGGACATGAAGAAGAAACTATATAGAGATATACAAATTATTAATCCACTTGTTTATTAATAATGTCGACTTTCCATATCTGTCTAGGTGCGTTGTTTGCAGCCATACGCTGTTTATATACTTTCTTCAAGGTAACAAACCACATTCTCAATTTAAAAAGCTTTTAGAAGTTCTGCGTGAAACATTACTTTCACTTTTTTGTTGTGAAGTTGCAGTTATATGCGGTAAATGTCAGCCATTACATTCTTGCAGGCGGGAAATGACCCACATTAAAAAACACTAAACTGAATCTAGTTTAATTCATTATTACAGGTTGCCTCTAAAATAGTTGGTCAAATTTGAGGAAGGTTTCTAGGTGTATTTACATGACAGCGTACAAAGTAAATACATTGTGATAGGTTTGTATACCACCGTTTATTGATTATCTTTTTACAGTTTGTTTAATTTTCTGATTTCTTTATTTTGATTTATTTCAGGTCAAGGTGCGGCTTGTTTCTAAGTGAATGATGGGTTACATTGTTATTTGGTTTTGGACTGTTGGTTTTAATATTGGCATGAAATTGGATTTGGTTGTAATTATTTGTAGATTCTTATTGTGATAAATGGTTGTGGGATATGTACACATCGCCCGTCGCTCTCGTTTTGTTGTTAATAAGATTAGTCTTAATAAAATGGTTGCACAAGCTATTAAATTTGTCGCGTATATTTCGAAATAATTGTTTAAGCCTTGAATAATATTTAATTAGAAGCGAATAAAATGCTTTATATTCAGTGGACCTTAAGGGTGTGTGAGCGTCGGGGTATTCAATTTTTTTAGGTTAGGGCAAGAAAAGTGTCCACAGACGAGATATTTGAAGATTTTGTTTCATTTGGGGCGCCCAAATTCTTTCTTCTTATTCAAATATCCCGCTTCGGGTATCCCCCGAAAATCTACCTCTGCTCTTCTACCCACCACATAAATGCGTCTATATTACTTAAAAAATAAATTTTACGTCAATTCGCAAATAACAATGTTTAAAAATGAACATTTGTCCAGATCAAATGTGATTTACATTCTTCATATTTTCCTTCCCGGCCATGTTACCTTAAGGCCTGAACCTCTTATCGGTAAGGCATTAAATCCCAAACACATCCGAAGTCCATTTGCACAATTTGGTACACATCGAGTTCAAATAATATATAAAAATATGTCCCTGTAATGTAGTCTTCAAGTAATTCTAAAATTACTTTCAAGAGAGCGCAGGTGATCCTAGGACCGTTTTAAAAAATTATACCAATTGGGCCTGTATAATTCATATGCCACACTCAGGGCCAAGTCCGTTGGTATACCAAGTAACTTTTCCGTAGTGTGGTATGAAATATAGATGCTAATTTATTTGAAACTTGAGCACTAACTTCGCACTTCCACTGTCACTATAAGTACCATTACACATCTGCCATTTCTTCCATTTTCGCGATAGTCGAGAGTCTACTGACGATGTGGCGTCAATAAATAAACAAGTTCCTGGATCACAGGGTGCCTCTAAAATAGTTGGTCAAATTTCAGGAAGGTGTTACACGCATGAGAAAAGGAAAATACTTCCTATCAGCATGGTTAATGTCGGGGAAAAAAATTTCGAGGCACAGCCCAACAAATTATTGAACTCAATTCTTAAGATATTTTTCTGTGTGGGCACTTAAAAACCCTTGTACCTTCAGCTCCAAATGCAAATAAAGAGACACTTCACCAACACAATTTTTATGCCTGCCAACCGGTCACAACCGCCGGTGACCACTGAAAGGGTGCGACAATCCATGATCAGACCTGCGCGTGCGTGTACTGATTCAGGTGGAGGTCATTTTAGGCACTTGTTGTGAATTGTCACTTAACAAATAATAAGAATTAAACAGTTACTTTAAACGTTTTATATCAGTTGTAAGTATAATATTACATAATTAAGATACTCATTGTTGAATTTAATCTTTCAAATGAACTCAAAAACCACTCCTTTCCGAAAAATTGTTTTCATTTTTTTTTGTTCTGACATGAATAATTGATTCCTGAAGTAGGTCAAAGCATTTTAGGTACACCCTGTAAGTCTGCAGTGACACTGTTATCCTTGAGTACGATTCCGCTTGTACCAAGACAGTAGAACGGAAAATTCTAGCTGTGTAGGTAATATTTTTTTTTTTAATGGAGAAGTGTAATTTGATAGAACGGCCAGTATCTTGGTGTTTCTTAAGTGTGACCAAATACTTTACCCATTCAGGGGATAATAATTTCTCAAAAACCAAGATGTTCTGTTGTTTCTATTGAAACATGTGGGTATTATAAATTTTGAAATTTGCTACTTCATTTACTTCGTGCCTTATCAAGATATAATGAAAAAATAAAACGAAGCTAATGAAAGAGTACAGTCAGGGTCTGGGACAAACGGGATTAGCTTTGCCTATACAGCCTAATTGAATGGGCCTTTAAACTTATTCACTATACTGAGAACAGGAGCCAATCATATCCTTGAAATGGACTGTTTAATTTTGTGTCATGTATTTTATATCTGACCAAAAGAGGATACAAAAAGTTATTAAGTAGAAGATTCCAAGTAGGACAAACCGTCGTCAAAATCTTATACAGATGTAAATTTTTTTGCTAACGTAACGGAATTTGTATTAAACTTTAATTTCCACCCCTCCGGAGTGACTTCAAACTCTAAGATATGGTAGTGAAAAACATTGAAATACACACTATGATTTCACAAATAAGTGTTAAGTAGTTAATGTTAGGTAAAGATATTGTGTATTACATTTAAAATAGGAACCTACCCTTTAGGTTTGTATTGCAATATTTTAGTAATGCAGGTACTGATGAAGTTCCGTGTCGTTGGAACAAAGAATTAAAAGCTTTTCTTTTTTCCTGTTAGTAACAAAGTAGTATTCAACAATACACATGATTTCAGTCGTACACGCATTATAAGCAACAGAATGCAGATGGCGTATTTAATTATCCTATACCAAAATGCATTCTTTTTCAGCTGTCTGATTTTGATGTACTTTAGTAATATTTTATTACAAAGAAATCTATCACTATCAACCATCTTGACATGACAGTCGTGTCCCTGATGAAATATGAGACAGGCTATCACACGGAAATACTAGCATTCAACCTGCAGTCATAAGCATTAATGGACATAGTTTAGTGTACGTCATAAATAAACAACATTTCTTGACATTTCATTGAATATATTTCTTAAGCACTGTATTTGCATGTCAGAGTAATACGAAACGCATGATCCTGTGCAAACAAGCAAAATGTAAACGCGTACAGACGGACGCCTTACAGATAGACTAAGATAAAATGTTTAACAGTTCAGAATAAAATATAATAATAGCACAAAAACTAGCATCAAGAATAATAAGAAGTTCGCTAACAACAACAGCAGCAACAGTAATAGAAAAAAAACATAAATTCTAAATCAGAAATTAAATGACAAATTATTTCCTTGGATCAGCGCGTGAATGGGGGATAAGTTTCGAAAACGTAAGAATATGAATCACTTCAATTCATTAACCAACGAATGCACATACAATTTCACATAAAACACTTTAAAACACTCCGACATGTTTCGATCTTGTCAGATCGTCATCAGGGAGCTTTGTTCCTTGCTAAAGTTATGTTACAGTATTCACAATTCAATTCATATTTGCAAACGAGGTGTTGTGGCAGCATGTCATGTTGTGTAGGAATGTGTTGTGGAGCAGTGGCTGGCCACAATTTGTATAGGGGTGACGAAAATATCATTAGGGCGACCAAATTAAGGCAAATTTTGTGAGTTGAAATTTGGCATTTATCGGAGATAAGAGAAATAGTTTGTTGGTGAGAAACCTTGAAAGAAACAGGCTAATTGGAAGACCCTAAGCGCAGATGGGAGGTAGGTATTAAAACGTGTCTTAATAGTGATACATGGACTGGATTAATCTTATTTACGATAAGGACAGGGATAGGATACTATGCACACGGTAATGTGCATTCGGGCTGAAAAAGTGTGAAGAATTCGCTGACTGCTCGAGAAGACTGAGATGGGTGTTACGTATGGCACGTATGGGAGATCAGGGCTTTGGTGAGGAGGCCTGAAAGAAGAGGCACTTGGAAGAAACAAGCTTAGATGTGAGGATAACATTCAAATAAATCTTCAAGAAGTGCAACGTGGAGGCCTGGACTGGTTTTTTATGACTCAGGGCAAGGACAGGTTCAGAGCGCTTGTAAAGGTGGTACTGAACCTACGGTTTCCACAAAATGCGGAAGAATTTCACTAATAGATGAGAACATGTTAGCTTCTCAAGTAGCGACGTTATTTATTTATTTATTTAGTAATTAGTTAGTTATTTAGTCAGTCAGGCATTCAGTCAGTCAGTTATCTAGCAAGTCAGCTGAGGAACTACTAGGTTTTCTAGAAGGACTCTGCTCCATGGTGTCGCTGAGAAAACGTGACTTGGAAAGAACTACAAAAACCAGAGGCTTGCGTCGTAATAATTTGCAATATAAGAGCTATATTAACCTGAGGTGGGATAGCGTCCAGTTGTGGGTTGTACTAGTGATGGCCACGGGTAATGGGACCCACAAAACCCGCTAAGCCTTCCTTTCTCAGTTTGTGCCACTAGCTTCTATTACTTCTGATCTGACACTTCTGTAAAACCGAAATATGTCACTGGAAACCTGAAATAGCGTAAACGCTAAAATAAATAGTATTTCGGTTCAAGGCAGTACATATGTCACAGATGAGAATCTATAGTTAAATAAAAATGATATAAGTAAACAGAAACTAATAAAAACTTTTCTGTTTGTTTAGAAAAGTTTTCTTTTGCATATAATGTTTCCCTCGTCTCTGGTTATGGCTTGTTGTTGAAAGTGTAGTTGGCACAAAAAGCTATTTCATGTAACTTTAATGTCATTTCATGCTGAAACTACGTACACACGTCTATTCGTTACCTTTATGTGTAGGAAGTAACTAAATTTTATGAGGCAACAAATATATGTAAATTCGCACATGTAGCCATATACATGAGAGGAATGTAGGTCTCATATACGCAGACGCGAAACTGTAAATCTCGAAAGACAGGCGCATTAGTTCATATTTTAATAGCGCGTGTACGGAGCATAGTGTAAAAGCCAGCTCATAAAACTAACCTGTGTGCACCGGAATATGTACAAAACGGATGCAAAAAATCTTCTCTTAAACGTTTCGTCACTCCATGGATTCAATCATCACGGAATCTTCACAGTGGTTAAAGTAATAATTTAGAAGGCTATTTAGAAATAAGAACTTGTCCATCTGCTGTGTATATATATTCCATTCTATTAGTTCCTAATTGAAATGTGATAATTGAAGTCTGACTTCCTTAGACCGTATTTATACATTTATTGCTGGTTGTTCAGAAAGTTATAGAATCAACCAAGACAAAGTGGTGTAGTTCCACATTAAATTCAGCGTCATGCTGCTATAATCCCATCACTATATGATCCATTCAACGTCAGAGCATCGTGAAATTTCCTATATTAATTTACCATAATGAGATGAGCACATATTTTGCTTAAATAATGTACAGAATCTGCGAAGAGCTGTGTCTGAAATGTACAGTGTGTTCCTTTTATTGATATTTACATTCTTTAAATGGATCAAGAAACAGCTCCTTATGATAATTGTCTATAAAATATTTCAAAATACACCGTTAAATTAATACAACTATAAATTAAAACTGTTGAATTTTAATTAACAATTTATTGAGTATAATTTCATTCACATAAATTCCAGCTGTTAACGTAACATCTGTCAGACACATGTAATTTGAAAGTTGCGCATCATCGCCATGTTTTTTCTGTTAACATGTGAGCAACAACAGTACTGTTTTTGTTCCGTCTCCAAAACCGGACTTCATGTGCCCCACTCCAACGGTTCATTACGTATCACCATCAAACCGAAAGATAAATGTCTGCTTCAAGGGACCTCACATGATTATATTTCAGCAGTGAAAGATAAATTGAGTTAATCTCACAGGAGTGCACGGAAATAGTCTATGTATAAAATTCGAAACAGGGCAAAGTAAGTGCTTTTATGCAACTAGCGTTCGGTATGAACTTAGTAATTGAGTTCTTATAATGTCCTGAGCAATGTGTTTTTTTCTAGTGACAGTATGGCTTTTATTCAGGGCACTGAAAAATATTTGTAATATTAGTAAGATAAAATGCACGTACCAAGGCAATGAAACTACGGGCGCAACAAATATTAGGTATAGGAAAACGTTGGGAGAGCCATTATCCGAAAACTCGCAGGCCACCTGTACCTACAAACTGACTGAAATAAGCACTGAGAATTGGCTCCTGTGTTTCTGAACATGTGTGTACCTGCAAATGACTTAACATTTAGATTCCTACATAAATACGGACTATATATATATACAGGGTGTCCCAGGAGGAATGTGCCAGACTTCGGGAGAGTGTTCCTTATGTTAAAGTATACCGATATAAACCAAAACACCTATATCCAAAGTTGGAAGGTTACGGAGATAATGGCCAGAGAAAAGTGGGGGCTTCTTGCGGTTCCAAATACTGCAACCTGCACAGCTGATACGTCACGTGACAGTGCTAATGTCCTTGACAATGGAATGCTGTGTTCACTGTGCCTGCGTGACGCTTTGCGCAGTCAGCCATGTTACGTCACCGCAGGGCTTTCTCATGTATAGTGCTTGTAACCCTAAGGACAACTATGACATGAGTGCGAGTGTTTTTGTAG
>Ga0131853_10013901_pt1 | contig 14747 bp, 12 predicted proteins | sample TergutLab28metaG_FD_92764 | JGI IMG/M metagenome (GOLD analysis project Ga0131853, IMG submission 92764) | Labiotermes labralis P1 segment gut microbial communities from Petit-Saut dam, French Guiana - Lab288 P1 (version 2) (version 2) | ecosystem: Host-associated > Arthropoda: Insects >... | reverse complement strand
AGGCACAAGCTCTTTGAAGCCGGAGCTTCTTAACAAAAAGCATGATGAAGCTGAACGTGCGGTTAACCAAAGGAAAGTGATTGTCGAGGCTTTTGAACGTGAACTTGAGAACAGCAAGGAAACCATGAGCCAAGTTAAGCGTCAGTATAATGATGTTATGACTTGGGCTGATATGTATAGCGAAAGCCCCATCGATGCAAAGAAGATGATAGTTGCACAACTCATCAGTGCGGTTCGAGTGTCAAAGGATTATAAAATCGAGATTGATTTTAAGATCAGCGAACGGCAGCTAGGGTTAGCTCAAGAAATGGAAGCCGCTATAAAACCAAAGCAAAAAAAGAGCAGGAACGGGCCATCGTTATAATTTCCATCATCATTTTTGGGGAGGTAGCGCAAGCGGTAGAAAAAATGAAACCCGAGTGAATGGCACGCCCAAAAAACACGATTTTCAGAAAAGTAAAAAGGCTTGGAAACGTAGTGTTTTCAAGCCTTACAGTAGTGGAGCATAGCGGGATCGAACCGCTGACCTCTTGAATGCCATTCAAGCGCGCTCCCAGCTGCGCCAATGCCCCAGATTAGTACTTCTATTCAATTTTTGGTGTGCCATTCATGCGGTGGAACTAATTTTGGATGCCAGTCATCCGGCAAAACATTTTGGTGGGTGTGTGACCGACCAGTTCGTCCTCCCAGCTGCGCCAATGCCCCGTGTTAACATTTTGGGAGAAAATGTTCTGTCTTACCATAGTTGCGAGTAAAAACTTGCAACTACCCAAATATAAAAAGGTATTAAACCAATTGCTGCCCATAAAGATGTTATAGCTTGTTTTTGTAAAATAGGCAAATACTCCTCAATTGTCATATCCGGGTTTTGCCTACCCTTGCGGGAAGCTTTGTATATTTCAAAATTTTTGCCAACTCTGTTCGCTTGCTTATGCGTTAGCTCCGGCAATTCTTTTCCTCTTAAAGGCATTAATGTACATGCTCGGATAATGCACATAATTATAAGAACTTCTAACATCAAGCTAAGCCCCTTATTTGCAATAATTGACTACGCTTGCAAATATATCATACAACTCCCCCTACACGCAAGAAAATTTTCATGCTATACTTAGAACTATTCTTAGACAAGTTCTAAGACAACGTCCAAGGAGTGAGTTATTATGAAAGTTATCCTTCTCGCAGATGTAAAAGGTACGGGCAAAAAAGGTCAAACAATAGAAGCGTCCGACGGTCATGCCCGTAATTTTTTGATACCCCGCAAACTTGCGGTAGAGGCAACAAAAGCAAATATAGCACAGTTGGAAGGTCAGCAGAAAAAAGCTGCCGACAAGCTGCAAAAAGACATAGAAGAAGCGCAAGAGATTGCCACAAAAATTAGAGCGGTAGAAATTAAAATTGCCGTAAAAGTTGGCGGTGGTAAAATGTTTGGCTCAATTTCTAACAAGGAAATTGCCGAGGCATTGCAGCAACAAGCGAATTTGTTTATAGACAAGAAAAAAATTGTTGTACAAGCAATCAAAACGGTTGGAGAACACACTGCAACCGTTAAACTTCACCCGCAGGTTAGCGTGCCGTTAAAATTTGAATTGGTTGCAGCGCAGTAATGGATAACGATTTTTACATTCCCCCGGTAGAATCGGAAACCCAATACGACCCACAGCCAACCCAAGCACCCAGGATACCGCCCAACGACCAAGAGGCGGAACTTGCGGTGCTTTCTAGTATGCTTTTTGATCGGGAGGCCATTGCCGTAGCACATGAGGTTTTGCGTGGCGACGATTTCTATCGTCCAAATAATCAAGTGCTGTACGAAACCATGGTAGAGCTGTTTAACCGCAGTATACCCGTAGATATTGTCACACTTTCCGACCGCCTTGCAGAAAAGGGCATGATGGAGCAAATTGGTGGGCGGGGAAAAATAAACGAACTTGCCGCCGCTTTTTTCACATCCGCAAACATAAAAAGCTATGCAGAAATTGTGGCAGAAAAGTCTGTGTTGCGGCAGCTTATAAAGTCTGCAAATTACATTGCCAACGCAGGGTATGAAGCACGGGAAGAAGTTGCTGCCATACTGGAACGTGCAGAAAAAAGCGTGTTCGATATTTCGCAGCGTAGCACATCCCGTGACTTTGAACATATTAGCGAAGTTATAGTCGCCACACAACAAAAGCTGGAGCAACTTGCAGAAACGCAGGGCGCAATAACCGGCGTGCCAACCGGTTTTACAGATTTCGACCGGCGCACGGCAGGGTTACAGCCGGCAGAACTTATTCTTATCGGCGCACGCCCATCTATGGGTAAAACGGCGTTTTTGCTGAACATTGCCGCCAACGCCGCAATAAAAAAAGGCGTACCAACAGCGTTCTTTAGTTTGGAGATGTCCAATGCACAGCTTGTAAACCGTCTGCTTAGTGCCGAAGCGGCAATTGATGCGGGTCGTTTGCGCACGGGCGCATTAATAGAAGATGATTGGATTAGCATTGCGGAAAATACACCACGCCTTGCCAATGCGCCGATATATTTGGACGATACGCCGGGGCTTTCTGTTACGGAGCTTAGGGCAAAATGCCGCCGCTTAAAAATGGAAAAAAACCTTGGGCTTATTGTTATCGATTACTTGCAGCTAATGAGTGCGTCTGTGGGTAGCAAGGTAGAATCCCGCCAGCTGGAAATTTCGGAAATTTCCCGCTCGCTAAAAGCTGTGGCAAAGGAGCTAAACGTTCCGGTTTTGGTTGCAGCACAGCTTAGCCGTGCGGTAGAAGCCCGTAAAGACCACCGCCCAATGCTTAGCGACCTGCGGGAATCCGGTGCGATAGAGCAGGATGCGGACGTTGTAGCATTCCTGTACCGTGACGAATATTACAACCCCGATACCATGCACAAAGGTGCGGCAGAAGTAATCATCGCAAAGCAGCGTAACGGTCCTATAGGCACCGTAGAACTTGTATTCCACGGTAGTTTGACTAGATTTAAAGATAAAGACAGGACAATGCAAGAAGGAGTGTAATCATGGAGTTTAGGACACTTGGCAAAACCGGATTAAACGTTAGTACCATCGGCTTGGGCTGCGAATATTTTGACGTTGCAAAACCGCCATACGAACAAATAAAAGCCACAATCGACTTTGCGCTGGATAACGGCATAAATATTTTCGATATTTTTATGCCCGGGCGTGAAATTCGTGAAGTTATAGCAAAAGCCCTCGGCAACCGACGCAAAGACGTGATTATCCAAGGGCATATAGGTTCTACAGATATTAAGCAGCAATACGACATAAGCCGTGACCTGCCTACCGTACAAAAATATTTTGAAGACTTGCTGCGCATTTATGGTCGTATAGAGCTTGGTATGTTGTTTTTTGTAGATTCCAACGAGGATTACAAATCTGTTTTTGAAACGGAGTTTATTAACTATGCGTTAAAACTCAAGCAGCAGGGTGACATCGGGCATATCGGATTCAGCAGCCACAACCCAAAAACCGCCATGCGTGTTATCGAAACCGGCACGGTAGACATGATGATGTTTAGCATAAACCCCGCATTTGATATGCTTCCTATAGACGAATATGTATTTGACCACAACCAAAAGGACTTTGGCAAGGATATGTTCCGTGGGCTAGATCCTTCCCGTGCGGCATTGTATGCATTATGTGAACAAAAGCAAATCGGCATTACCGTAATGAAGGCACTGGGCGCAGGCAAATTACTGTCTGCCGAGCATACGCCTTTTGAAATGCCAATGACGCTTGGGCAATGCCTGCACTATGCACTATCCCGCCCGGCGGTGGCAAGCGTCTTGCCGGGTTGCAAATCGGTAGAAGAAATGAAAGGTGCGTTAAATTACTTTAACCTTTCGGAAGAAGAAAAAGATTATTCTAAAGTGATAAGCACCATGCGTAACGACTTCCATGGTGCATGTGTATATTGCAGCCACTGCCAGCCATGCCCAATGACAATTGATATTGCCGCAGTAAATAAATATTTGGACGTGGTAAAATTAAATCCGACAAATATTCCACCATCTATAAAATCGCATTACCAAAGCCTGGCATACCGTGGCGAACACTGCATAGAATGCGGGCATTGCGAACATCGCTGCCCGTTTGGCGTACCTGTTATCAAAAATATGCAGGAAGCTGAGACGCTGCTGGGACTACAGTGATTCTACTCTAGTCTGTCAAAATCGAATATAAATAAATTCGGTTCGTCATCCGCAGGGCTTATGTTTACAAAGCCGTGTACAAACGGACCAATACTTTCATTGCTTGCTACCAATGCGTACTCTATTTCTTCCGGGCTGGCAGGTATAAGGTTGAATATTACGTTAAAAGCATCACTTACACAGCCGGATGTGGCAATGTAAATATCGGCATCTTCTCTAAGCTCCGGCATATCAAAATCCGTAGCAACAATAATGGTTCCGTTTATATGCGAGGACATAATTGTGGTCACTATTATATCTTCCAGCGATTGGTCTTGGTTAAGATATTCATTCATTGCTACAGGTTCTTCCGTAAGAATCAAATCGTCCAGGTCGAGCCACTCGTCCCAGTTTTCAAATTCGTCAACTTCCTTTGAAATTGCCTGTTCTTCCGCTACATATTCCGGCAGGGCGTGATCTACCAAATACGACATAATAAAACCTGTTGCTGCAATGAATATAGTGGTAATCAGCGAGAATATTACTATGTGTTTTTTTGCTTTTTTTACACTCATCATATCCGCTAATCTTTTTTTGATATTTTTTTTGGAATTACATAGGCTGGTGGAAAACATTAAATTTCCGCCTGCTATTTTTTTGCTGTGGTGCAGAACTTGTAAAATAGTTTCGCCATAAAGTTTTCTGCCCATGGTATCCATTTGGGATGCTACTTTTTCATCGCAAGATAGTTCGCACAGGTTATTAAGCTGTCTGTTAAGTGCATAAACTGCCGGATTATACCAGTGAATGGCAGCGGCAATAAAACCAACCAATTTATACAAAAGATCTTTGCGTCTGTAGTGAATCATTTCATGCGCTAAAATTATGTCAAGTTCTTGATCGCTTATTGGCATGGGCGGAATTATTACCATGGGTTTTGTAATGCCTATAAGCATAGGTGTGTGAGCTGTAGGGCTTATAAATACAGGAATGCTGCAGTCAATAATTGAATGAAACCAAAATTTATTTAACAGCAAATGCCGGTATTTCAAATGCCTTTTTATGTTTATGCCTGTAAATAAAACAGCTCCAAATGCCCAAATAAATAATATGTATGGAACAGCTCTTGTAATATATCCAAGTATCTGCTGGGTGTTAAACTGCGAAACTATAGTGGGTTTAACTATAAGATCAACAGAGGGCATTGCAAAATAGATTTGCGGTTGAACAGCAACGGCTGTGTCTGTTGAAGTGAAGTTAAACATGCTTGCAGCCAAAGCTCCGCCCAGCAAAAAAACAAGTGGCACAATTAGGCTGTAATAATGCCATGTTTTAGAGAATATCTTTGCGGAAACCGGGCGGATGGCAAGTAATAGAGCAAAGATTACACTACCTACGATCCCGCTTGCAAAAAGTCCAAGTAATATATTCATAGGCTTTTGAACCATTCTTTAAGCTCGTCAATATCGTTTTGGCTAATATTTTCACCATCTGTTAAGGTAGCCACAAAATTTTTAATGCTGCCGCCATACAAAGAAGACAGAATATTGCGTCCTTCTTGTTTTTGATAATCCTCTAGCGTGGCTATTATGCTGTAGTAATTTGTTTTGCCTGTAAGTTCTTTACGCAAAAAGCCTTTAGAAATGATTCTTTCCAGCATAGTAGAAACGGTAGAAGTTTTCCAACCTTTGTTCTCCTCAAAAATCCCCAACAATTGTGCAACCGTTACAGGGCTTGGTAACCCCCATATTGCTTGCATAACTTCCATTTCCACATCGGAAAGTCTACCTAATTTATTCATTTGAACACCTCCAGTAGTAAGGATAATATACGACGCTGTGTAGTATGTGTCAAGAGATTCTAATCAATTATCACATTAAAAAATGCATTTATGAGATATGGTTGGTCGCCACTGCATGCCGTAAAAATTCTGTAAAACGGAATAGCATGGTATACGCCACCTTCTTGGTCGGATAAATATTCTTGAAAATACACCAAGTCCATATGCACTATGGTCATTGGCGTTTCTTGTGCAATGTGGCGCACACGTTGCACAAAAGTAAGCAATACTTCGTCGGGAGAAGCAAGCATACGTAAATCCCCCGAATGTCCTAAAATTCGTCCAAACTGCATTTCTATCTGTTCTATGCCAATGGGTGTAACAAAAAAAGCTATAAAATTGGAATGTACAAGCTGCCCTCGGTATTCTTGAAGGTAGGTTAAACGTATGCCGTTTTCTTCTTCAAAACGGCTGTCGAACCTAAAGTCAGGGAAGTAAGTGCCAATAAACATATCGGGGGTGGCGAACCCATCACGGAAACCGTCCGGGTTTTCGTAAGAAATAAAGCCGTTAGAAATGGTTAGGCGGCTATTGCCATATTCAAAAACTTGACGGTCATTATGGCGTATAACTGCGTTTGGATTATCGAATAAAATTTGAATTATTGTATCTTCATCGTAGTAAAAGCCGGAAACATCCAAATGCCGCATGGGAGGGAAGCGGATTGGCATGGTGTACATGCCTATACCGTTTTGGTTTAGGATTGTTCTAATTAATCTTTCTTGGTCGGATGTCATAGTATAGCGGCGGTTTTCCATAAAAACTAGCGTGCCAAGCCCAACATTTAGCAACACAAAAAAGATTAAGATATAGCTTTTTGCACGTTCCCACTCCATAGCTTAGCCTCCTATCGCTTGCAATCTCATAAATGGCCTGTCTCCAATAGAGAACCCCAGGGTAGTTTCTTCATATAAAAGTTCTGCACCGGCATGTACAAATGTATTGCTGCTTACTGCAAAATCAAACGCAACACGGCGATAACGTATTACTCTGCCGTTGTCTACAGTTATTTCAATAGGGTGTAGCAATGGGTTTGTGCAGCCCGGACCGGTGAACCATTCCGCAAGCTCCAAGGGGAAATTGTTAATGGTGTAGCCAAATTTGAAAACGTGACCTCGTCCTATGTTTTCATATCCGGCAAGATGAAACTCGACATTTATATTTGGGTCGGCATTTATAAAGGCAACTGCGGCAGAAAAATCTTCTATTAAACTTGTTGGATTGGTGCGCCCCAGGGTACGGAAGCTGGTGTATTCTATAACATCCCATGGGTGATAGCGCACCACAGTGGTTAGATTACTAAACGTATAAATGCCGCCGCCACTTAATCCTTGTGTTATAGATGAAGGATTGCTAAAAAAATGCTCGATTTGTTCACCAATAACGGAAAGGTGCAAGAAACCTGCCTGTGTTTCGTAAGGGTTTGTAACCGTAATCGGATTGTATGCAAAGTTTTGCGTAAAGGTGGGCATAAAATGCAGACTGTCATCCATAACAGCAAAAGAACGTGCTGCACCATAGGAAGAAGGTATTTCAATTTCAAAAACATCATCACGCATTTGGGCGGCAGTTGGTGTAATAGAGAATTGCCATGTATTGCTGCCGTTAATAAAAAATACATTTACTGCGTTGTCATATTCGTGTGGGGGGTGAACAGCAATTGCAGTAAAGCCGGTAAGCCCCGCATTGGAAAATGTTGCGCCCGTTCGCCCAAAGGTTTGGGAAAAAATAGTGGCATCCATATCAAATGCATATTCGAAAATTAAAACGGCTACCCCCGGCAAAAGTAAAAGGTCGTGATCGGTTTCTGTAGATGTAACAAAGCTTCCGTTTTGGAAAAGCTCGGATATAACAAGCTGCCCATAATGCCAAAAGTCGGAATTGTAAACCCCGCTGTACATAATATCAAACGAACCATCGCCGGAGCCGTACACGATACGATACGGTCGCACAAATTGCCCTGCGCCATCCGGGGCAGAGGATGCAAACCGTGCTTGAAGGTATGGCAAAAAGCTGCGGTTTGTAATGCTGACAAACCACAACTGCATTGCCATATAAACAGCTAAAGCCGCCAGCCCAAGAATTGCAATGCTTTTTGCATAGGATATTAGTCTTCCCATGATGTTTCTCCTGCATATTTGTTAAACCTTAGCACCATTGTTGTGCCAACACCAACTTGGCTGGATGCGTGCACACGCCCGCCATGTTCTTCCATTATTTCTTTTACGATTGCAAGCCCTAGGCCTGTGCCGCCCATGGCACGGGCTCTTGCTTTGTCTACACGGTAAAAACGCTCGAACACACGGGGTAAACTTTCCGGCGGAATGCCCATGCCTTGGTCTTGAACAAAAATGCGGTAATATTTATCTGTTATTTCCATAGACACTTTTATTGTGGTTTTTTCCGGGCTGTATTTGATGGAGTTGGAAAGTATGTTGGAAATAACTTGGTTTATGCGGGACGCATTCGCTTCTACAAAGCAAGCGTCCGGTTTTACGTCTGTTTCAATTTTTTGTCCCTTAGATGCGGCTAGAAATTGATTCTGCCGTACAGAAAGGCGCAATAATGCCACAAGGTCTACAACGTCCATGTCTAAAGCGGCTTGCTTACTGTCTATGCGGGAGAGTTCCAAAAGATCAGTTACAAGTAGCGTCATGCGGTTTGCTTCTTCTTCTATAACTTTTAGAAACCCGGTTGCAAGTTCCGCATCTTCTACTGCGCCGTCCAGCAACGTTTCTGTATATGTGCGGATGGATGTAAGCGGCGTACGTAACTCGTGCGAAACATTTGCTACGAATTCCTTACGCATGTTATCCAGCTTCATTTGGCGGGATACGTCTTGCAGTACGATAATAAAACCGTCAACTTGATCGGTTTGACTGGTGTATGCGGTTACACATGCCAAAATAAAAAAGTCGCAGTCTTGATAAGTGACTTCACGTATTTCTTCCGGTTTTAGGTTTTCTATTTCTGCTGCGTTAAAACCCAGCAGTGTAAGCACTTCGTTTAAACCTGCGGTAGATACATCTATGTTGGAAATCAAGTCCATACTTGCATTGTTTGCATGGGTTAAAACCCCGGTTGCATCATACGCAAGTACCCCGTGGGATGTATTTTGTAAAATGGCTTCACGCTTGTTTCTCTCGCTTGCCATTGCGGTTAGCGTTCCCGAAAGTTCCTGCGCCATTTCATTAAAATTGTATATGAGATGCCCAATTTCGTCTGTGCTTTTGGGTGTCATTTTCTGTGAAAAGTCTCCGCTTGCAATAGCCTTTGCATAATGCGAAAGCTTTGTAATTGGAGCGGTTAGCGTATTTGCAAGTATAAACCACATTATCAGCGTTAAAACAAGTGCGATGGCTATCATTTGAACCAGCGTAAAAACGGTTGATGTAAGTGCTTCGTTCATAGCCTCCGTGCTAATGCGGGTATAAATTATAAGTGTTACGCCATCACGGGTTATTGGTCTTGCAAAGCTGATAAACTGCGAATCCGGCCCACCGGGTGTGGGGCTTGTGCGTCCAATAGAATAATGTTCCTGCCCGGCAACGGCGTGTACAAGTGCCTCGCTGCTTGGGCGGTGTGCAACAAATTCCAGCGGTGCGATGGGCACACCAATGTCGTTTAATATCATGCCGTCAATTTCGTATTCGCTTAGTTCAAGTTGCCGCCAAGCATCCGCATCAATAAACCCGCTAATGTCATATAATTGCACAATTTCGCTGTATATATTGTTGGCTCTACCCCGGCACAGCTCTACAGCACGGTTAAATTCCATGCTGCGTACATTCCAAAGCATTACTGTGCCGCTTATTATCATAACAATTAAAATAACGGCAGCATAAACAAGCACCAGCTTGGTTTTGATACTGTTCATTAGATACCGTCACCAAATTCTTGGGTAAAGTGATAGCCCACGCCACGCTTGGTTAAAATGTATGTTGGAACATCGGGTGTTGCTTCAAGCTTTGTACGCAAGCGGCGTACAGTAACGTCTACGGTGCGCACATCCCCAAAGTATTCGTAGCCCCATACTTTTTCTAACAAAGCTTCACGAGAAAATACTTGCTTGTTTTGTGTTGCAAGAAATTTCATAAGTTCAAATTCTCGGCGGGTAAGGTCTATTGTAAGGTCGCCCCGTTTTACCTCGAACAAGTCCAAATCCATTGTAAGCTCGCCAAACACAAGGCGGTTGGAGCCGGAAGCGGTGGCTTTTGGTGCGCCCCGTCTTAGACATGCCATAACACGTGCAAGTGTTTCCCGCACGCCGAATGGTTTGGTTATATAATCGTCTGCGCCAAGCTCAAAACTCAGTACTTTGTCGGTTTCTTCTGCTTTTGCGGTTAGCATGATAATGGGCACTTGCGATACTTTGCGTAAGCGTTTACAAACTTCGTAACCGTCCATGCCCGGCATCATAACGTCCAACAACACAAGGTCGGGATTTTCTGATAATGCAAGTTTTAACCCTGCTTCACCATCGTTAGCAGTAATTGTTTCGTAGCCTTCTTTGCGCAGGTTGTAGTTTAGAATATCTACAATTTTTGTTTCATCATCTACAATAAGAATTTTAGGCATAATTATCTCCTTTCGATTATAGAATCAGGTCTTGTGCCTTCTTCTACTATGCGTGTGGTAGGGTACTGTAATATTTCTGCTTCCAGTATTTCAATTTCGCCTGTTTGTACGCCGTTTATGAATGAGGTACGAGAGGCTATGCGTTGTAAGCCATCATTTCCCTCTTGTATAACATTTGTCATAGATTCGCCCATGTCGGGGTTGGGGATAGTTTCTGTAACCCTTGGTATTGTTTCCAAAACTTCTGTTTCTTCTACAGTAATAACTGCCAATAAGGGTTGCATGGTGCGTAAGGTTAAGGTTTGCCCAATTGCAAGCCTCGAATCCACAAAAATATTATTGTTAAGCGCAATTTCTTGCGGTGTGGTTTCAAAATTTCTAGCGATAATGGTAAGGTTATCTCCGGACCGCACTCTGTAAAGATAATCAGTTGGTACACGGCGGTCTAGCATGTTAATTGCTTCCGTTACGCTGCGGAGTTCGGGGTCGTCGTTGTATACAAACCTTGGCTCTGTACGCCAGTCGGCAACAAAGCGGGCTTCAATTGTATTTGGTGTCTCCCATGGGTTTTGCATCGCCCGTTCAATATCCGAAACGCATGATGGTGTACGAACCAACACTTCAAACACGCCATTTACATAAATGGCTCTTGCCGAAATTTGATAACTAAGTTCCCGGCGTAGGGCGCGGAACATTGCTTCTTGCTCTTCCATATTCCTGTTTGCAACACGTCGTGCTGCTTCTGCTGTAATGGTTGCATTAAGCCGAATTTCTGTACCATCATAGTTTTCTATAAAGTTAATCACATGCCGGTGGAAGTTTGCTAAATCTAAGTTGCTGTCGTAAGCGATATATCCCTTATGTTCACCATCTACATGTATAGCAATTGCATTGAAAGCAAAAACCCTTGAACCTACAAAAAAGAAGATAGTACCGAATGCAGCTATGGCAATAACAATACCCGCAATGCGTGTTACAAGAGGGTTTATTCGTATTGGGTTGCGTTTTTTGGGTGGAGAAGTAGGGCGGCGTCTTGCGGGGGGGCGCATTGGGCGAGCTTGAGGAGCCGTGCGACGTGTGCCGGGTCTAGGTTGCGGTCTTTCCGGCGGTCGGGTTGGTCTGTTGCGCTCCATTTCCCTTTTCGCAGCAGCATAAAAAGCCTCCCCGCTGCGCTTTGTGTCATTTTCGGCAGCGGGTGGCTGAGGATTTTTTCTGGGTGGAGGAGATAAATCCGCCAATGATGGTTTGCGTCTATCCAAGCGTCACACCCCCTTGGTGCGATAGTTTACGGCAATATAGTTATAGACTGTGCCACGGTTGCCTGCGGCGCAGTAAGTGTTACATGTACGTTCATATTCACTCTTAAAGTGTTTCTGTCTACTGCTATACCGGCACGAGTGATAGTTGTATTGTTGTTTACAGTAAGTCTTATCGTGCGGCGGGATGCGCCTGTGCCTTCTGCAACAGTTATAGAACCATCCGGATGAAGTGCTTGGATGTAACCCACTATAGAAGTTGCTTGTGCAATGTTTGTGCCTTGCAGGGTAATGTCTACGACTTCACGGCTATCCAGTGTTACGTTTAAATTTTGCCCAATGCGCAGTGAATATATATCAACGACACCGGGTACCACAAAGTAACTTGCAATATCGCCGTTTGGCAGTGCAATTGTTATTTGAGAATTACGCTCGCTGATCATAAGCTCAACAAGCCTGCCTGTAACGGTGGTGCGTAGTCCAATGGCATGAACGCTCACCAAACGGTCGTATTCTGTATTTACAACAATGCTGTCGCCAATGCGGATATCTGTCCAGTTTAGGTTTTGTACGCCGTTACGCACAAAAGTTGTGGCAGGAACAGAGCGCAGCGAATACACACGCCCGTCTTCCAATTCTATGGTTAGGGTAGGGAAGCCGTTAAAGCTGTCTGCCGGATGTGAGGATAACAATACGCCGCTTAATGTACGGTTACGCTCTACCAAAGTAAGCTCGTGAATTATATTGCCGGAGAAGCGGAAGAATGCCATGTCTCCGGATTGTACTGCGTTAAGGTTTGTGCGTACGCCGCTACGCATTATGGACGCATTTGCGGCAACAGTGAATGTTCTGTCTTCGTCTATAATTTCGCCGCTTATGCGCACACGTTGGGTGCGGATGGTAATTGTTTGCGCAGTGGAGTTAACAACAAAACCTTCGTCGGAATAAAGCAGGAGGTCGGATGGTAGTGTAGAGCCGCCTGCATCTGCACGGGTAACAAGGCTTATCACTTGTCGCTGTGCGTTTACCAATGCAGTTATGTGCATTCCTGCTTGCAGGAACGACATAGGACGCTGCGTACCGTCTACCATTATTACAACATTGCTTGCAAGTTGAAGTGTCTCTATACCGGAAGCAGTGCGCACTTGAATGCTATTACCAAAAACGTTTTCTATTGTGGCAACAATGGTTGTTGGAACATTGCCTGTGGTTGTTTGCCCTGTATTGCTTGTGCCGCCAGCAAGCGCATTAAAGAAAAGTGTTGCAAGCTCTGCACGGTTAACTTGCTGCGTTGGCAAAGCAAAATTGTTTGTTGGTTGGAAGATGCTGTTTTGCCTTGCAAAATACATATAACGGCGCAATGTCGCTGTAATGTTTGCATCGTCTGCAAAAGGATTTGCATGTGGTATCGTAATTGCATTTACTGCTGCCGGGTTGTCCAAAAGGCGAACAATCCATGCAATTGCACGTTCACGATTAAGTGGTGTAATAACGGCTGTTTGCCCTGTGCCGGTGATAAAATTGTTTACGTCGTTAACAGTTAAAATGCCAAGGTAAAGCAAGTATGCGATTTCACGGTCGAAAGCTCTGTTCCATAAGCTGTGCTGTGCAGCCAAGCCATCCAGCGTAGTGCGCCAGGTTTCGAAAGAGCGTTCAAACATTTCCCTTTCTGCTTGCGGCAAGGCAGATGTTACATGCCTAAAACCTGCCGCTGCTGCAAGAATTTGCGCACCTTCAAAGCTGTTTACCACACGATTAGGATTAAAATTATTGTTATGGTCACCCATCATAAAAACGCCGTTGGCAGGGTTAGAAACCCAAGCTATAGCCTCGGCAGCGGGGTGACCGGCAGGAACATCTGTAAACGGGGTAGCGGTGCTTGCCATAACAGGCAGGGATGTTAGCGTTAGAATGGCTGCAAGTGCCAGGCTGATTAAAGATTTTATTTTCATGTTAAAACAGTCCTTTCCGAAATTTTATCGGGGTTGTGTTACAAAAAATTTTGTATCTTTATGGTGTTGTTCTAATATATTGCACGCCTTTTGGGCGTTGTGTTCGTTGTTGAAATACGCAAAAACTGTAGAGCCTGTACCGGTCATGCCTGCGCCAAGCGCACCATTGTTTTGCAGATCGGAAATGAGCGTGTTGATTAACGGGTGCATTTTTGCCGTTACGGACGTGAATGCGTTGAATAATTTTTTTGCGATTAAAGATATATCATTGGATTCGTATGTTTTTAAAAAGCTACCGGAATTTTCTGTACTGTAGTTTTTCAGCTTTTGAAAAATTTCTTTTGTAGAAACATGTATGGGTGGGCAAGCAAGTACGATATAACAATGCGGATGAGGATTTAACGGCGTAAGCTTTTCTCCGATACCCTCTGCCAGTGCCGTGCCGCCAAGCAAACAAAACGGAACATCTGCCCCCAGTATTTGCCCCATTTTTAACAAATCAGACAATGGGATATCAAGCCCAAAGCGTTGGTTTAGCCCATGCAGTGTTGCCGCTGCGTTACTGCTGCCGCCGCCAAGCCCTGCACCCATGGGTATTTTTTTTTGCAATTTAATATGTAGCGGTTGATTTATGCCGCATTCCTGCATCAAAAGCTTTGCAGCTTTTATAACAAGATTGTTATCGCCTGTTGCCAAGCCCGGCATATTCGTTTCCAGCGAAACGCCGTTTTCTCCGTGGGAAATGCATAACGTATCGTGCAAATCCAAACGTTGCATAACAGATATAAGGTTGTGATAACCGTCCTGCCGCTTGCCCGCAACTTCTAAAAAAAGGTTTATTTTGGCATATGCCTTTATTTCCACAAAACCCCCGGCGGATTGGCAAAAGCCACCAGACCGGGGGTTTTTAGAAAATCTCCCCTGGAGGGAAGCACTAACGTTTTGAGAATTGTGGCGCACGTCTTGCACCTTTAAGACCGT
>Ga0131853_10013897_pt1 | contig 14748 bp, 11 predicted proteins | sample TergutLab28metaG_FD_92764 | JGI IMG/M metagenome (GOLD analysis project Ga0131853, IMG submission 92764) | Labiotermes labralis P1 segment gut microbial communities from Petit-Saut dam, French Guiana - Lab288 P1 (version 2) (version 2) | ecosystem: Host-associated > Arthropoda: Insects >... | reverse complement strand
CCAACAAATGCACTATTTATTAACTTGGTTAAAAGTTTTAAATTTACATTAAAATACACAATAATATCGCTCCTACATGTTTCGGTCTTTAATGACCATCATCAGGGAGCTTTATTTGTGCCTAACTAAAGACACATTTATGTTGAAACACTCGGTAAAATTACGTCGTTATATAAATTAGGTGATGTGGCATCATGTCGTAGAGCGACATGTGTGCAGTGCACACAACACACATGCTGCCACATCACATAATTTACACAATCCACATGCCGCTCTACGTCATGCTGCCACATAACCTAATATATATAACGACGTAATTTTACCAAGTGATTTAACATAAATATGACTTTAGTTAGGTACAGATTAAAGCTCCCTGATGATGGTCATTAAAGACAGAAACATGTAGGAGCGATATTATTGTGTATTTTAATGTAAATTTAAAACCTTTAACCAATTTAAAAAATAGTGCATTTGTTGGTGAGTGAACTACGTAGATTTCAAAACGCACAGTGCATCGATAAAAAAAAATAGTGCCAACAGTTGAAGCTTTCAAGGGCGAATTTCAGAATCTGATTTTACTTTAGAAACTTGAAGTGCATATTTTAAGAATGAGAATTTGGCCAAAGTGACACCAGAGGCCCTACAAGCATGTATTTCCTCATAGTACCGAAAGCGACAACAAAATACAAGAGTACTATTTCTAGAAAGTTGTTTATTGGTCTTAAATGAATCCGTGAGGAAGACGATAGGATTCGACAACTCGAAATTCCAGACGTCGTAAATCAGTAATTGTTTTAAGAAAAATGTAGCATTCCGGCTACAAAATATTCCAGTTTCTCTTCGACATCATCTGTAAAAGACGGCATAATACTGGTTGCCTCTTTCAATAGCCTCAACGAGAATGCGCAAGCAATAAAATTGCAAATACCACTCATGGTAGTCCAGCCGTTACGCCGGCTCGACGGTGACAAATTTAGCACAAATACATTGGGGGAAAGTCCAGTCTTTTACTGCTAACAGCATGTATTTTGTATTGTTACCATCAAGATTCGTACTGTGAAATCATAGGCCTGTATTGAGCATTGGTGAATTATTCCTGGTTTTACATACTTGGCATTTTTCGTCTAAAACTTTCCAGGTTATCCAGATTGCTAATGAAATACAGTTAGATCTGTATCCTTAAATAGGACCATTTGATTTTACAAACATTAATTACACGAAGAAGGGTCGATTCTCCGACCTAATATTTTAGGTCGATTTTCTGCATTTTCAAAACTGCTTCAAATCTACAATCGTTCTACAACCGTCTCTACATTCCTCTGCCCGCAGGAACGTTGTAAATCATTTTAGCTTGAAATGCTGGTTACTTCGATGGTATAGACAGTCAATGCTCCCTTCAAACCAGGGCAATAGTTTATTTGGGTTGTACATCATTCAGTGGGTTACGGTTTTAAAGTGAGGATTGGCAATTCTCAGAAGCATTCATCGAGAAGGGTAACACTGGAGACAGTGTGTTTGAATACACAGAACATGTATATTTGCTTATGACAGAGGAAGTTAGTCAACTGTAGCTAAATGCGGCTGAGAAGTTCAAACACCTACTAGACCAAACCCTACTATGCTTTGAACTTTTTCTGAAGATATCTTACCTCTTCCTAACACTCCACTTCGCGTTCTTCTCGGAGTACGCCTGTTTTCTCCTACAGGATGTTCATTTGTGTGAATCCGGGCTAATTTAAAATTACTCCCGAGTTATTTTACTGGCTGTAATAGGCATATGCAATCCTCGACTTGAATACCAACAGACAGTAACCCCTTGCACTAAAATAAGCATGTTACTTCTAAGCTTCGTGTACCTAGGTCTGTGTTCCACTAAGTCACTTAAATTTTTACGAGTTCACAAATAAAATAAACACCCAGTACATAGATGGGCTGATAAGTTTTGCCTTCTGTATTATTTTTATTTACATTAGACATATCTGGATAAAACCGGTTCTGTGTAGTCGCATGGTATCTCTCTTCCATCATACTTCACCTTGAACACACAGATGCTTACAGTCCTCACTCAGTGCACATCGAAATGGAAGAGTTTTCAGATGTTCGATTCAAACAACGTGATGTTATTGAATTCTTAACCGTGGAAAAAGTTCCTCCAATTGAAATTCACAGACGAATGCAAGCCATTTATGGTGATCAGTGTGTTGATGTGAGTACAGGGTAAGTTGAAGTCTGCAGTGAGGAAATGGTTTCAAAAACAAAACAAAAATTTTTAAAGGACGGATTTCAAAAACTAGTGCAGCATTGGCGGAAGTTTATATAAGTGCGTGGTAATTTTGTAGAAAAATAATTATACAGCTTTGAAAATAATTGATGTAGGCGTATTTCTTTTTTATTTCATTAAAATGTCTTTTCCTGTTCATTTTCTATTTAAGTGGAGGCAAAACTTATCAGCCCGCCAGCGTAAATTGTCATGTGAAAATATATCCGAGGAATTTTTTTTCCGAATAGCAATTAGTAAATCTTTACAACGAAAGTGATTCTGAGACTTGAGACTTCATGTCACAGCCCTGTTTTTTTTTTAGAAGGAAAAACAAGAAATCTGAGTGAAGGCGTCCGTTGTAATCTGATCTGCACTGTCTCTGCTCCAAATGGCAGGCTGTGAGGGGTTCCACAGAGCACAACATGTCCGAATGTTAACACTCAGCATCTCCACTTTACATTGCAAGGCAACACTCCACAGTCATGCTTCATCGCAGGAGATAAAAACGAGTTAAGGAGCTGTCTCCACGCACGCTGTAGAGCTTAATGGTGTGGTACTTTGGCGCAGGGGAAACTTACCTTATAGCAAAGTTAAGTAGTGAGGGAGTAAGAGTGACCGAATGTTAAGAATCTTAAGAACATCACTTATGTTTGTCTCCCTTAAGAGATTAGATGTGTGATGTATGAGATTATTACGGTTGCCACTTTCATTTTATTTTAATTTTATTAAATTATCAATCAGAATGAATACATTCTATGGGCTAATCTGGTGGCGTAGGACTATTTTGGAAGTCCTTCTAGTGACAGGTTAAGGGCTCTTCCAATGAAGAGGCCTTGTAAGGTTGCCACTTGGAAAATATGACACTTCGATGGCTATTAGAAGTTTATCACCTTTACCGAAAAAAAAGCTGCTGCTCCATCTTTAGGATGGCAGACTCAAAATGTAGGACGGCAATTCTGAATGTAGGGTTTTCGAATTTGTGGAAGTTGTGCAGTAGAAACTGCACATTAAGGAAATTAATGTAAGACTGACATTCCCAAAGTCTTCTGGAATTTTATGCCGTGTAGACCGATAAAAATTTGTATTCTTAGTTTAGTTTCTGGACTAGAAAGTTTTGGTTATACACTACTGGTCTTGGTCCGGGTGGAAGGTAAAAGAAAAATTCGTGGTATTTTAATTGTTAATAAATGGCTTCAATATATGAAAAATAAAAAAAAAATTACATCTCAAGAAGCAGACTAATTATAAGTCAGAGACCTTATATGTGTTGTCCAGCCGCCATCATCAGGAAACATATAGGATATTCTTGTCTATCACAATGGCTCGAAATATCAAAGAAAGCAAAAATATCACAGGATATTCAATGGAAACTAATATGTTAATAATTGCCGGGAAATCTCCTACTATTAAACTACAAGTCGTTTCTCAGCACCTGAAGATACAATATGCAAAATGTACTATTTTATGTATATGAGTGTGAATGGTGGTTTCTCAGTTTGGGGGGAGAAAACATGTTGACGGCATTTAAGAAATGCTGAAAATAGTATTTTTACCTAATGGAAAGGAAGTAACAACGAAGTGGGGAACAAACCACAATGATGATTTTCAAATTACACAAATTATCTGGCGAAAATAAAATTAAATGGATTCAGATGGTGACAGTGTGCTGGAGAACATTTATTTCAACGCTGAGCCTAGTGGTTACTGTACCTGCTGGTAGGTTCAACACTAATAACTATGCGTTTCGCGAACAGTGCGTTTACTTGCTGCGTGTGGCTCTTACAAGAAGCGGCATCTTACCTACAATTATTTCTGACAGAAGTACGATTCACTGTCCCTGATGTACGAACTGAACCTTTAAATAAAGAATGGGCCACGAAAAAGTAGCCCGGGTTCGTAGCATAGCGTAAATAGAGAAAATAGAAAATAATACAGTAGCCAAATGCTGAAAAGATATACCTTCATAGAAGATGTTGCAAGTGGTTGCGTCCCGCATCAATACACAGCTGCACACGTCTAATCATGTTGAGGTATACCCGACGTAACATAGCGATTTTGGTGGCTGAAACTGCGTGAGTGGTGTTGCCTTTCAGTTGTCCTTCAATTTTCTCTGGGGACACTTGAACAGTGCGGTATAGGAATCAAGTCCGCACACGATACAGGAACTGAAGGACAACATCAGCCACGCAGTTTCAGCCATCAAAATCACTATGTTACATCGGGTATACCTCAACATGATGACAGCACAACTGTTGATTAACTGTTCAAACACTCTACGCAATATACATACTAACACCAGAGAGAGAATATCACAAGGACAAGTGCAAAACGGAAGGAGGGCCACTTTTTCATGGCCCGCTCTGCATAATGCGAATTCAATTTGTTCTTCAAGTTGGTTAATATTTCAGTAATAACAGTATAAATAAAGCCGGTTTTTTTACCTCAGTTACTTGAATTCAGACAAGTTGCTCTGCTCATATGCAACTTAAGAATATGAAATCCATATTTAATCGAAAAATACCCTTATAATTCGCTACATAAGAGAAACAAATTTCTTTTCTTGACACATGGATCTTTATAATAATTATTATATTTGATAAAACACTATAATTATTTCATTTTATTATCCGAAATTATTTAATCACTCGACACTACGCTTCCTCAGTTACTGGCAGAATGTTTAAATAAACTTGCATAATTTGCGGTACAGTGGATATTATACCCGAATTTTTTTCATGGTTATCCTCGGTCGTCCAGGAAAATAAAAGATAGTGCTTTGAAACAGGCCACGACGGCCTCTCGTCTTCTTTGAGTAGTGCTGTCAAGCTAGCTGTTTCAAAGGGTAGCATGCAGACAGAGACACGGGCCAACAGACTGAAGGCAAGCCTCGTTCGTGTGTGGCGTCACTGAAGCGGGACCACCCATACCGTCCTGTTTCCCAGCACATGATAGCTAATAAAACCATTAATATGAGTAGGACTGTATGCACATGGTTCGCACTGCCACCTCATATAAAGGGGTTCCCTGAAATGTAATAAAGCAACGCGTTTATTTATCATGTTGACCGATACGTCCTGCTATCACTCCTGCTTCATATTACGGAGGTTCCGGGTTCGATCCTGTGCCTGGAAGGCGGCTTGTACACACATTTTTGCAGTTTTCTTATAACGTTTGAGCGATAAGTTCTCTCATAAGAGTCACCGCTCCTGCTTCATAATGTGGTGGTCCCGGGTTCGATTCTGTACCCGAAAGGCGGCTTGTACACAGATTTATGTCACTTTCTTCAGTAGTTCCAGGAACATTGTGCAACAGTTTTTTTTTTAAATAAGCCGCATACGCCTCATTGCACATCATTTACTTTAATCTTCTACGTTGTTTACAGTATTGTTGAAAAAGTGTCGTATAATAACCCTTTAATTTTATATTCCTTTACACCAAAGCTACAGTGTCTAATAAATGAATCTGGCTTATAAGACTTCTCGCACTGTCTACACAGTGTGAGGACCGATTTTTTTTAAGTAACAGAACTAGAGCGATTTATCGGTTAACCCACTAACTAAGTACTATCAACCAACATCCTTTCACACACCGAATTTCGTTTGTTTATCGTCGACAGTGTACGAGTTGTAACTTGTCTTGTATAGTCAGTTTTCTTTATACGTCATGGATGGCGGAAATGAACAGAGAGTTGCCATAAAAATTTTGTTTCAAAGCCGGTCCTTATGCAACAAAAACACTAGTATTGGTGCCAAAGGCTTACGGAAATGAGGCTCTGAACCGATCAAACGTTTTAAAGTGGTATTCTCGATTTCGAGACGGAAGGGAGCTGGTACAAGACGACGAGAGAGGTGGCCGTCCAAAATCGAATCGAACTGAGGTAGACATTTTTGTTGTTATTGATTTGGTAAAAAATGGCAGTTGAATCGAATCAAGAATGATAGCAGAATCTTTGAACATCCCCAAAACTGCAGTTCTTTGGATTCTGAAAGAGGATTTGGGAAAGAGAAAGTTGTGTGCACGTTTGGTTCCACACTCCTTGACACCTGAGCAAAGGGAAGATCGAGTCACATCTTGCCAAGACATTATCGCGATGGACGATATAGACTATTTTTTTTAAATTATTACGGGAGCTGAGACCTGGTGCATTGCCTATGACCCCGAAACAAAGCGACATAATTCTGAACGGGTTGGTGAGACATCCCCTCGGCCGAAGAAACTGAAATTCCAAAGGTCCCGCACCAAGAGCATGTTGATCATTTTTTTCGACTCTCCAGACCTAGTGCACAAAGTATTCGTACCAGAGGAAAAAACAGTAAATGCAGAATTTTATAAAGGAGTAATGGATCGCCTCCTGAAACGCCTTCATCGGGTTCGTCCAGCTGCTTTCTGCTCTCCAGATTTTTTCTTGTTGCACGATAATGCGCCCGCCCACAAAGCTGCAAGTGTTTGGCAATTTTTGAACCCAAAATATGTTACAACCCTTTATCACCCCCCGTACTCTCCAGAGTTATCTCCGCCAGAATATTTTCTGTTCCCCAAGTTGAAAATGAAGTTGAAAGAACTCCACTTTGCGGATGTTGCTGAGATCCAAAAGCCGTTATTGATGAATTAAAGAAGGTCCAAAGAGAGGAATTTTCGGCAGCTTTTCAGAAACTGTAGGACCGCACAAAAGCCTGTATATTTGCCAATGGATCTTATTTTGAATTAAAAAAAGCGTATGTGTTATCCTCCTGCTTCTTCTATTTTTAAAAAAAATCAGTCCTAAAATTCTTGGACTGCACTGTGTGTATAGTGCAGTAGTCGGGGTTTTAATTAAAATATTCGAAATTTGTGGAAACTGTGCAGATTGTGGAAAGGAACTTTAGAGTCCTCCCCCAAACTGTGACGTCTGTTGTAATTACAGAATTCCGAATTGGCTATGTCCGTAATTAGGCCTACTTTCTACTGCCTAATCCAGGGCTTTCGAGATTATACAGAATGAGCACGAAATAATTTTATAATTGCCGTACTGATCCTTCAGCAGTCCGGTAAGATAGAGCTTCCGGTCACCTAGGCAATCGACTGTAGTGTTAAAGATCTGAACTGCTATATTTTCAAACCTGATTGTCCGGATGTCGTATCTTTCCTGTTTAAGTCACAATACAGATGGTAATTTTAAAAATTCATAACCTTCAGGCCTATAAAATGACGTGGAATATACACTAAACGCTCATTGTAATAATGCTAATGTAACTGATTTTCGTTGTAAGGCGTTTTGAAAATGTCGTTGGCGGTACCTACATACAAAGAAACATACAAAATCACATGCACGTCCTCTATATTATCTACAATCCCTCAGAGCATCTCGCACAGCCTGTCTCCGTCTGTATGCTTTTTCTCTGTTCTTTTCTCAAAGTACGAGTATTACATAGGTTTTAGATTTTTGGCTAGTCGCGACTCCCAAGTGGTTTTCTCATGTGGTCATCATCTTCTCATACCTGTGTCAAATTCGTGTCAAAGCTGTGCTCACATGCCGAAGGCAGTGTTACTGATATTAATCTACTATTGCCGACAACGGACATTAGTCTTGGGAAACGTAACGGTCAGCCCTTGTCAGCAAACCCCAGTATCCTCTACCAGTGTTGATGAAATTGTTGGTTGGTGACATCTGTCAGTGATAGTCAAACAACACACGAAGAGATGTCGCGTGATAAATTGATAACCTAAAATTTATTGAACTCTAATTTTCAGCCGACTGGCTCAGAATTAGGCTAAATTCAAGCACAATACTGAGAAAATTGCAATTTATTTTAGAGGAGGAATCAATTGAAAAATCTGAACAAGGTGTTACACTTCCAGCAAAGGGAGTTACTGAAAAAAGTGACGAGAACCAGTCGTACGTCTCTATAGGGTCTTCATGTATTTCTTCCTGCCAGGTTAACTTAGCGTTTAGAATTGCAAAGTTTAAGGTAAGGGCTAAGTTCACCCTAGAACAGGCCATGAAGGCCCAGAGGGCGCAGAGGTATAGTTCTGCCCTTTCTTGGACCTAAATGGGTGTGGGTGGTCAAAGACACATCTCGGCCGCTTTACCACCAGGAAAGAGACCTGGTGCCCATTGCAGTTCAAGAGGCTGGGTGGGCTCCAGGGCCGGTATGGACGAGTGCGGAAAATCTTATCCCCACCGGGATTCGATCCTGAGACCATCCAACCCGTAGCGAGCCGCTGTACCGACTGCGCTATCCCGGCCTTCGCTTTGAGAATTGCACGCCAGAAAATATTGGCCGCTGATGTCTGGGGAATGTGAATATCGGTCGGTCAATATGAGGAAGTAACCATTACTGGACAGTGACATACGGTGTTGCCGAAGCTGACTGGTCAACGTCGGCACTGCCAAAGAGGAGCGATCGATTTTGATAACGGAAGGATGATCTGCGACTTTGCCTACCTTAAGGCCCCAACAGCAACATGTACTTTGTACATTTCTTTTTTCTGCTGAGGACATACTATAGAAAACCAATGAATTTAAGAAGTTAACTTCGTACGTACAGCAGCCACGGTTGTTGAAGTGATGTGGGAGAATCGCGTTTGAGCTTCATGTGATTGGATTATCCGTTCGCAGTATTTTAGAGGTGCTTTCGCAAAGTTGCTAAGGGAAGTTTAGCTTCTTCATGCCGGGATCGCTCAGTTGATGTAGCGACTCGTTAAGGGCTGGGTGGTCCGGTGATCGAATCGCTGTGTGAGCGAGATTTTTTACACCCGTCTAGACTAGCCCTGGGTTTCACCCAGCCTCCTGTACGATGGATACCAGATCTCTTTCCCGGGAAAAAGTGGCCGAGACGTAGCGTTGGCCACTCGCCCCATTTATCGCCGACGTTAAAGAAAGAATAGATTTTTTTTCTACTCCCCCTCTGGGCCTTCATGGCTTGTTATAGGGTTAAATTTACCTTTACCTCTACTAGAGTATGATGCAGTAGTGCCTGCTGTGATTATGATGATGAATCAGAGGATTCATCAAATGCTCTAATTCGTATACGTACTGCATGGGTCAGATTCTCAGCAAGGACTTTGCTGCATCAAATGAAGTTGCGATTTAAAAGAAATTAAGTGAGAACAGAACTGAGTCACTGTATAACGAGGAACTTTACAGTGTCTTTTCATGAACAACTTAACGTAATAACAATATACGTTCCCTGACATTCTCAGCAGTCCTACCAGAGAATATGGACGTGCAGAACTATACACCAACTTTCTTCGGAGTCGTTCAAAAGAAGATGCTTCTGTACCTTATATAACGACGCTTTCATTTTCTGCACACTGTATGCGTCAGTTGTTCGGGTAGTAGTTATTAATAAACTGGAAAAAGATTTGAGGTTATCGGTTGTGGCCTGATTAAAATGGTATCTTATTATTTGTCCGGTAGAGTCAAAGAAAACTATGGAAGTGCCTCCAGTCAGCGTAGTGATGTCCCAGCAGAAGTGCCAATGTGGCACCTCGCGTTAGCACTTGAATCAAACTGAGCTGTTCGTGAGAAGAGACCAATTTTTTAAAAAAGAGTTTCACTCGACGGCATTGTCACTTGCTGAGAGTGCATGGCGTCAGTGGTGGAACAGAGTGAGTATGAAACATATGTGGAATGATACCGACAGAGGAAAATCGAAGAACTCGGGGGGGGGGGGGGGGACCTGTCGTAATGCCTCTTTCGGCCAACACAAATCCCCACGTGGTCTGGCCTGGAATTTAACTCAGTAATCTGCGGTGACAGGCGGTGACGCAGATGATTGAGGCACTGCACTACAATCCGAAAGGTCGTGGGTTCGATTCCTGGTGGTATCATTGGAATTTTACATTGACATACGCCTTCCGGCCGCACTATGGTCATGGGGCCGACTCCGCCTGTAACAGAAATCAGTACCAGGCATATATCCTGCGGGGTAAAGACGGCCGCTGCGGGGGGCTGGCAACTTTACCATTTTCATGTGCCGATTGTCTTGAAATCTGGGAGCCTCTACCTCCTGAAATCCTCATGGCCTGTACCTTGCTGCACCTTTTTTGCCTCCGCGATAAAAGGCCGGCGATTGCCAGAACCATGGTACATCCGAGCCCCCTTTTTTTTGTCTTTTATTAAGCCGATCAACAATAATTTTAGACTGCGAAGACATTTAGCCGACTGATATTATCCCAGTAGGCCCAAGGCGCACGTGTGAGTCCCACAGTCTAGCGGATTGCGTAGCAGGAAGGAATTTCTTGGTTGTTTGAACATGTATCGAACATTTAAGGAATACACTTCATCTTAAAATTTTGATTTAAACTTTGTAAATAAACTGCAGGCTTAAGTAAATTGTAAACGACAGACGGACTCGGACACGGACCCTCCGCTCTTTGACGTCACAGAGAAGACAGTCCGAGCGAGGTATTACGTTCTCAAAGCAGCATGGTCGAAGAATCCGGTCTTCCGGGATGTGACTCTTTTTCGTCTTACGAGTTTCGAACAATTTCAGTGCCTTCACCTTCAAGATTTTGAAATTGCTTGAACCTGAAGATGGAAACACTACGATTGTTCGAATCGTGTAGAAAAAAGCCCCCAGCGACACAGCGTCGCATTACAGAGGAATGGAATTTTAAGACCGTCCGTGCTTGTTACGAAGACCAGCAAGCTAATGATGCTTGGGGAAACGAGACGTATTGATTGTGAGAATTGCGTGAAACGCTTAAATACACCTCGTGACAAAATGCAGAGTAATTTAATGTTAAAGGCGGAGGTGCGCGTATTTAGCACTGCCATTGAAATAGTTAAGGTCACTTAGATTATGCTTACAAATTTTTGGACAGGAAATTTGCACTGTGGATGGGATCAGGTTCAATAAATAACTCTTGAGTTAAGCTACTTCGTTGTGCTGTGGATAAACAGCGGTCGGGTGTTCTGTTTATGCTGCAACGTGTGTTTACACGAAAGATCACTGTTCGTCTTGTACTCTAGGTGATCATCACATACTTGAGTACTGGCTGGTTGGTTGGTTGGGTCTAAGCTGCATTTTGCCTGAAGATAATGGTTCTGTCATTCAACAGAATTTTTGTCGTTACAAAAGCAGTAATGCCTACCCCATGCCTTGGCGAAAGATATACCCACTCGACATGCCAGACATATTTCAAAATGTGCGAGAGATTTTAGACTTTTTTTTTTCTTTCGTGCAACCTTCCTGTGACATAGAGCTCCAGAGTTCTCTGAAGGACGGGATAAAGTGCGAGAGGAAAGATTCTTGAAGAGTAGGCGAATAATTGGAGAGAGAGGGAGAGAGAGAGTGAGAGAGTCACGGTAAAGTGGAAGGCATTCAGAGAGGCTACATATGTTGTGGCTTGTGATGGAATGATACATAATTTTATCTAAATGTTATTTAAGTGTAAGGTTTCTACTTTGAAAAATACAGAATTTTATATTGTCGTCTTTTGGGTTAGTGAAGTTAAGAGAGAAAATCACTGCTGATTTTGAGAACTAAATGAAAATTAACTATTCACTGACGGCCTCGATGCAATTGGCGGGCTTTCAACTATTATTCATATGCCTCTGACCTTGGTGGACCGTATGGCGGTGAATACGTTTGATGTTATTGTAAATTTCAAGCCGTTCGTCCTGGTTTGAAGCTTAAACCTTAGCATCATTAGAGGGTGAAATATTTTTTTTCTGTTTGCGTAGTGCCTTGTAAGTGAACTCTGATGTAGGTGAGACGCCTACAAATTTTTACCGCTCTGATCTAAAGAGTTAAAATATCGATATATCTTGTATTGCGCAAAAAGGACTTTTAGATCTGAAATGGGCTGTAGCCAGGCCGATCAATCCAAATATATAGGTCGTGGGTCTGCAAGCCGCCGTTCACCTGATTGTAGAATGCTGCCTGCGGCCACATTTGTAAATTGTATATATTCTGTAAAATTTACACAATCGTTTAGGTATGTCACTTATTTTCACTTTTCCACTTGCGGCCCACGGACGAGCCCAAAGTTACGAGTGTGGTCCTGTGCCATAAAAAATTAGGACGCCCATGTTATAAGCCTATAATTTACTGTTCTGAATTTGGCTCAGTTGTCCTTCAGTGGTGTTAACATAGGCCTGGACGAATATTAAAGACCTCAGTTTTCCATCCATGCTGTAGGGGGTAAAAGGAAATTCATAGAGAAGATGGAGAAGAAACATTTTATTAACTTTTAATTTTATACCGTGCATATTGAGTGATAAATTGTTTATTATATACCAACATATGCACAAATAAGCACTGTAAATTTATATTAAATTACTCCGACATGTTTCGGTGTTAAAACACCATCTTCAGGGAGTTTACAATTGTGTTAGCTAAAGTTATGAATTATTAAAATGATAAAATACAATTTAGTAATGTGTTGTTATGATAAAAACTTGGTAAATTTGCGTCCACATTTACCAGTATTTTGTAACAACAACAAAACATGTGCTCGAAACATGTAGAGGCATGAAATAAACGTATTGTAAAACAAAAGTTTTGTGCATCAAGTTGGTTAATTACTGAGATAAATATACTGAGATGCACGGCCAGCAAAACGTCAAAACATTACTACCTTGTATATTATCATTTTAATAATTCATAACTGTAGCTAACACAACTGTAAACTCCCTGAAAATGGTGTTTTAACACCGAAACATGTCGGGGTAATTTAATATAAATTTACAGTGCTTATTTGTGCATATGTTGGTATATAATGAACAATTTTGCTTTTTATTAAGTTTGCGGTATTAAAGCCGAGAATGGAGATTCTAAGCATATTAAGTAGATGCTAGTAAAGTTGTTCCGAGTGCGTGAAGTTAATTTAAATGGCTTTGGATCAGTTTTAACGGAGATGTATCATTTTGGCAGTGCTACGCCTTACAGCACTAAACATGTCGTCAGTTAATTAGTTACGGAAAGGTCCCCATCATCATTAGACGTAGATGTAGTTGGGAAACAAACCGTAACCTCCAAGATGTCAGACTAATTAGGCTACTTCTCACAAAAATCTTTAGAACTGCCCTCTTGCGGGCTATTACGCAGCGAGTAGTAATTAATGCCTTACCGACGTATCGGGACAACCTATCGGTCCGATCTGTAAAGATCAAGAATCGAATTCTTGACCCTTCAAGATGGGACCGATAGGTTGTCCCGAAACGTCGGTAATGAATTACCACTACTCGCTGCGTAATAACCCAGAAGAACGCAGTTCTGCTTCGCGGCGGGAGCCTGAAATCACTCAAATATTGTTCAGTGGTGTGGAAAAACTCGTTTTGCCCTAAAAAATTATAGCAGCTTACGTAACGCCCTTTCTTCAAAGAGCGCTATAAATTAGGTTTATTTGAAGACCCAGCTGAGATTAATCGCAATTTTAGTGACATTTATTGTTGCTACTTGTCCTCGGTTCGAGCCTCGACTTCATCGGTTGTGTAGAATTTCTAAATCTGTGGCCACTTTAAACAGTGCAGCGCAAAGTAACTTCAAATCATGTGTGTTAGTTTGTACAGTTTTAGAAGAAGAGGAATGAGGGGGAACACGTGGGCTTTTGTATGAAAACCTCAGTTTAGAGGGACGGGGCTCAACATGTGGAGGGGGGAATTAATCATTCAATGCAACATCTTTAAATAAGACGTGCTCTGCAAATGGCGAGGAGGGGACCCTCAAAATTATTATGGCCCGTGGCCATCAAGTGCTCTGAATCTTAAGGTCTGTATCTCCCGGTATGTCGGTCATTGAGTGTAGGTCTGTGTGTTACTGTCTTGTCGTCTTTCATAACCAGCAATTATTTTTGAAAACGTTTTCAACTAAATGAGATTTTAGGTGCTTTCGAAAAATTTCGAGAAGTGACTATTACATTCTTCCTGTCTATCTGTCCGTCCGTCCTTCCGCATGACCCTCGAAATGAAACAACTCGACTCCCACTAGATGGATTTTCGTGGAATCTGATATTTGCAGATTTTCGAATATCTGTCGATAAGATTCAATTTTGATTAAAATCTAGCAATAATAACGCGTACTGTGCATGAAGACCGATGTATATTTATGACGGTATCTCGCTGAATTATTCTTAGAATGAGAAATGTTTTATACAAAATTTGTAGAGAAACTAAAAACCACATTTTGTATTCAACGAAATTTCTTTTCCTAAAATCGTTCCGTTTATGAGATTACGTGGAAAAAATATGGCAGTACCAGACAGGTAACAGATGGCAATATAATACGGCGCATACGCTTTTCATCTGCATAACTAAGGCTACACACACTCAGAATATTTAATACTTAGTAACAATGGTTAAGCGAACGCGCTTCCATGTTGCGTTAACGTACATTGCCTCTGTTAATAAAACTCTAACCAGATGCAACAGCATGCAGATATTTATTTACTGCAAAGTCACTCTACATGTTTCGGGTGTCACAGCACCCATCATCAGGAGTACTAAAAACTGTAACCGCAACCTCCGGTACAGGTAATAATACTGGTACAGCTACTTCCCT
>Ga0131853_10013896_pt1 | contig 14748 bp, 9 predicted proteins | sample TergutLab28metaG_FD_92764 | JGI IMG/M metagenome (GOLD analysis project Ga0131853, IMG submission 92764) | Labiotermes labralis P1 segment gut microbial communities from Petit-Saut dam, French Guiana - Lab288 P1 (version 2) (version 2) | ecosystem: Host-associated > Arthropoda: Insects >... | reverse complement strand
TTCAAATGTTTCTCTTTTCATGCCGCTTATTCGGCGAAATTTTGCATTCGGGTAGGATTTCATATTTTCGTATTTCATTCTTTTATTATATCAGATTTTTTGTTTTCTCAAGAGGTCTATTGCCCATGCTGACGGTTAGGCTGTGCTGGTTGTCTGTATCTAGGCATAAAACTTTCTTGCCTGCCGCGCTAGTGCGAAACCGAGGCTTGCTGTCGTAAATGACTTGCCACAGCCGCCTTTTCTGTTACAAATAACAAAAACTTTACCCATAAATGGCCTCCTCATGGCGGGGCAAAGTTTTTGTCTTTTATCACACGTTTGATTTTTTATGTATGAAAAACTGCCCCATATAATAGTCGGTATCAGTTTGGAAAAGGATACCTTCAAACCCGCCAAGCCCTGTGATTACTGGGGTTTTCGGATTTGTCTTTATTATACCATTAGGGGGGGGGGAATTGTGGGCTTGCGCTGGGAGTCAATTAACTTTGAGGCCAACACAATCACAATCGAGCATACAGTAACTGTTGCAACCATTGCCGGCAAGAATGTAATCGTTGCCGATGACACCACTAAGACCAAATCCAGTTACCGGACACTGCCACTTATCCCAATAATTCAGGCTAAGTTATTGGAAGTTCTGGCAGAGCAGGAGAAGAACCGCCAGCTCTGAGGCAATTCTTATAACAAAGTCGAGGGTCACTACATTTATACCGACGTACTGGGCAACAGGATTAAGCCCGACTACATAACCAGCAAGTTTCCGAAATTTCTGGAGAAACATGGTTTCAGGCGTATACTGTTCCACGACCTGCGTCATAGTTGTGCATCGCTACTACTTGCAAATGGAGTATCCCTCAAGGAAATACAGGAATGGCTTGGTCATAGCACTTTCAAAACCACCGCTGATATATAGCTATGGCACAGGCATATATTTCAAGGATAAAAGGAGTTTTAACTTTCATCTATGTAAAAATCAATCTGGTTTTACAGTCATGAAGCGAAAACCTCTTTTCTAAACAAGTATTATGAACCACGATTTATGCCGCAGGTTTGCTTTGATGATGGAGCAAAGAAGATGTTACTGCCTATGTACTATACGGGCGATATTGGAACCGTGCCGGGTGATTCGTTCACTAAGTTTCAGACTTCATTTTATGCAAGCCCCGAAGAAGCTGTATTAAGAATTTAGGGGTAGAGTGAGCGATTATAGTTTCAGGGGGTTTTCCAAAATGGAAGGGAAAGTATTGGAGAAAGCAATAGGGCATTATGACTATTATCGTAGACTGTATTACGATTTTTGCAATGTAGTTCAAGACTTGTTTAGAAGATTGCTAGATAGAAAAAAGCTAACGTATAACAATATCTCTGGTAGAGTGAAAACCCGAAAAAGTTATATCGAAAAGTGCAAGAAGGAGAAATATAGTCAATGGAGCGATATTTATGATTTGCTCGGAGTACGAGTAATTACTTATCTTTTGAAGGATGTTGAAGCAATTTGCAAGTTAATAGAAATGGAAGTTTGTGTGGTCGAAGTAGTTGACAAAGCTGATGAATTAAACAATAACGAATTTGGTTATATGGCTAGACATTATATATTAAGGTTAAATGATGAGAGAGCATCTTTACCAGAGTATTCCAAATACAAAAATCTCTATTTTGAGGTTCAGGTCAAAACTTTGGCACAACACGCATGGGCTACAATTACGCACGATAGGTTATATAAAACAAAACATGATGAACTTCCAAATGAGTTGGCACGTAGATTTACTCGCATGGCTGGTATTCTGGAAGAAATTGATGAAAGTTTTCAAGCATTGTGTAATGATTACGAAGATTATGCTGACGAAGTTACGGCCAAAATTCGTAAAGGCATACTGAATATAGAGATAAATTCAGCATCTCTTGTTCGCTATTGTAGACATAAGTTTACTCACTCAAATATTCACATTGATTTTGGAGGTAAAGATGCAGCTATAATAAATGAACTGATGAAATACGGCATTGCTACTTTAGAGGATTTGGATAAGATAATCCCGAATGACATTAACCCGAAAATTGGTGAAATTGAAAAATTTGGAGCAAATTTAACTACGCTTTTAAGGCAGATTATGATTATTAACAATGAAAAATTGTTTTTTGAAAAAAGTTGGGGTGGCGATTGGATAAGCGCAAGAAGTTTATCTAAGAATGCTCTGCTTAAATCATACTCTATAAATATTGAATCTTTAATGAAGTATTACAAAAATCAAATTGATAACGAACTAACATCGCAAATCGCTAGAAGTGACCTAGACATGGAGATTAACGTGATTACCCTAATTAGGTATTCAATGCAAAAATTTAATACAGAAAAAATCGGAATGTATTTGGAGGGGAAAAACGTCAATATTTTCGATGAATTAAATAAATTTGGCGTAAGTAATTTAAGAGATTTAGATTCTATTATTCCTGATGATATTGTATGCAGGATAAATGAAGCGATAAAATACTCGACAAATATAACCAAGTTGCTTCGGCACATAATGATAATACATGATGCAGATAGGTATTTCTTGAGTTGTTGGAGTGGCTCATGGCCTGATTTGAAAGGCGCAATGGGAAATTTATGTCGTGCGTATGGGTTAGACGTTTCAGAACTCAAACAAAGATATTATCATCTTAACTCTTAAAGCTACGCTCTGTATCATTGGAGCGCTATGGAGCCACAAAACAGAAAAGCGATGATATACTACCATGTAGCAAGTACCCATCAACTCGTTGCCGTTTTTTCGCACAAATATTCCGAACCACGATTTATGCCGTAACACATCATTTGCTTGAAAATATTTTTTTATGGAAGTCTTGACACAAGCATAGCTATAACACAGGCATATATGGATGCTATAGCAAGTATTTTATGATGTGCCATATGTAAATACTGCGCCATTTTTACATATGAGACGAAAAATCTTATTGAACCCCCCTCATCCCATGTGATATAATTTTAGGATAAGGGGGTTCAATTCTATGCTGGCAGATAGCGAGTTCATTAAAATATACAGCAACCCCTTACCCGCTAATTTAATAAAGAGCCTACTAGAAATTTCTGAATGTGCAGGGATGATAAGAGGTATACTGCAGCAAGATATTTTTAACGAACTATTCAATAAAATCCTTTTTATTGAGGAACTCTTTATTGCAAATGCAATTGCTGGAAACGATTACACATTTCAAGAGATAATATGCAGGATTACCTCTAAGGACATTAATAATGAAATTAAAGCTCAATACGAAATTATAGAAAAGTGCAACTTGTTTGCTGTCGAAAAGGCCAAGCAATATGGCATACTTCCAGCAACTGACTTTTTAAGAATAAATGAATGTATAAAAAGTAGAGACATTAAACATTTAAGTGACCCTGGTTTGTTTGGACAAGCAAATTCTGAATCAAAAATTATCTATGAGTTGTTTGGATACGTTTATAAAAACTACGATAGAGCCTATCCATTCCTTAATGTCGCTATTATATATTTATTGCTTCGTACTTATAAAAGTAGATATTTTGCTGAAGCAACAGCATTGAATATATTGTTTGGGATTTTAATAAATCCAAACGAGAAATTGCCCCCAATAAATATGTATTTATCCAAATTGCATTTGTTGGAACCTGTAGTAATTGGGGTTGTTGAAACTGCCGATATTGAAGCTCAAATCACAGCTTTCTTAAATTACCTTATTAAAGACTTTGAAAGTCGCATGGTTTTGATGAAAAGGCTTTTGTCAATGATTGATACCATAAAACAGAATTTTACTAAAAAACTACCAAAAATTTATTCTGACGAGTTATTTAATACACTAACGGAAAGTCTCTCCTTCCGTTATCCTGAGTTAATTGAAAGGCTAGGCATTACCTACAAAACTGCTGTTAATTACTCAAAACTACTTGAATCAAATGGATTTATTATAAGTGCAAAAGACGGGCGTGATAAAATATTCATCAACAAATATCTACTATCCTTAATACAGGAGGGAGTGGGATTAGATGGCGCGTAAAAGCAGAAAACCTCCTATAGTTTCTGATATAGGAGCAATTTCGCCAAAATACAAATATACCGCTGGTGCTTATTTGCGAATATCTGTCGAAAATGATACCTCGATAAACATTCAGAAATTGCTTATAAATGATTTTTTGAAGTTAGAAGAAGATATATCTCTGTACAAATTTTATATTGATAATGATGTTTCGTCTTTTGATGATAAGCGCCCCGCCTTTGAGGAGTTAATTAAGGATGCTGCAGGCGGTGTAATAAATTGCATTGTTGTAAAAGATTTGTCTCGCTTTGGAAGAAATTATATTGAAACTGGCGACTATATATCTCAAGTCTTTCCTGCCTGCGGCATAAGGTTCATATCCTTGTTTGATAATTATGACAGCAAAAAAGACATAGGTGGGCCAAGCATTGGGATGATATTAACAACTATTGTAAATTCGTCTTATTCATATGATATATCATCAAAAGTAAAATCCGCTATCCGTACCAAGCAAGTAAATGGCAAATATATAGCAGCGCGGCTTATATATGGATATAAAAAATGTTTTGAAACAGATGAAACAAGCTACTCCATTGACGAGAAGGCGGCTGAAGTTGTGAGCGGAATCTTTTCGTGGGCATTATCGGGAGAAAGTGCTTATGCGATAGCTGGAAAACTAAATGCACTTGAAATACCTTCTCCATATGAACATAAAGTGAAGTCGGGAGAAGTGAAGCCTTTAGCTAGGCAACAGATTTGGACTGAGCGGACTGTTGCTGATATTCTCAGAAACCGCAGCTATACAGGATGCTTTATCGCTGGAAAATATCAAACAATAAGTGGTAGGATTAAAAAGGCTATCAGGGCTCCAGAAGATGAATGGATAGTAATTAATGACCATCATCCTCTGATTATTTCGATGGAATGCTTCGAGATAGTCCAGTCTATTCTGATAGCCAAAAAACACAGAGATACTCAAAGATTGAATAAATGTGATGCAGATAAGTATTTGAGTGACAAGCTGTTTTGCGGTATTTGTGGTCGAAAAATGAAACGCAGAGTGTTGAATCAGAAAACATATTACGCCTGTCCACGGTCTGTAGAAGTTAAAAATGGCTGCATCGGAAAGATGATTAGTGCTATTGCCCTAAAAAGTGATATTTTCGATTATATACAAATGCAGATTGAACAGGCTGAGGATTATAGAGAGAAGCAAATGAGGTTTGAAAAATCATTTGCATTTACGATGAGAGAAAACTATATTAACGATAATTTACGTGAATTATCTTTGAGGCTAAGCAATCTTGAATCCTCAAAAGCAGATTTATTTGATAAAGTATCTAACGAAAGTGTGTATACGATTGAAGATTATATGTCGTATTCTGCTTACAACTCATTGAATAAACAGGCATTAGAAAACGAAATCAAGCAGCTCGAGAAAGAACAGGCAGATTACAGTATAAATCATTCTCCAGATTCTTGGTGGGTAACGGACTTATTAAGCTATAAAGAATCCGAAGAATTGACGGAAGATATGTATAATGGACTTTTAGGTAGAATCTTGGTTTTTAGAAATTATACTGAAATGCAGCTTAAATATAGAGAGCATTAATTGTGTCGCGGGTCGCTACACAATTTCAAGGTTCATAAATTTCTTCGTGAATTGCATAATGTCGTGAGTGATTACGAGCTAAAAGGTTATCTCAAAATATCGTTGCCAATTGTGTCGACAGCGTCGACACAATGTAAGGGTAATTAAGTTATAGGGAAACATGAGTATGCTACAAGACAAACAGTATGGACTTACCAAATAAGATTTAGCTGATGCATGGGAGGGATAAAGGTGCATATTCAGAAAATCAGGATAGTGAATTTTCGCAATTTTAGAGATTTCACCATGAATTTTCAAAAGGGATTGAACGTAATAATCGGAGCAAATAATGCTGGCAAAACTGGCCTTCTCAAAGCCATCAATATTCTAAATTTTCCAGAATTTAGTATTGAGGACTTAAACAAAAACGATTTGCAAGAATTTGGCAGCAAGTACCGTGAAGATGCACCACAAATTACTATTGAATATACTATTCGCCATACAATTTCAGAAGATAACACGGATGATGAAAGTATTTTGCGGCTACTTTCTTTTGTTAGCATGGAGGAACTTGGTGAATTAAGGAGCGAAGATGAAGATACAGCTACCTATGACATAACTGCTAAAGTGAGAGCCATATGTTCTTTGGATGTAAAAGCACTATCGAATTACAAAAGTGAGATTGCAAGTGTAGACGATAGAGATTTTGATTTGTATTTGTCAAAACTTAAAATGTTCGAGAGAAAATATGAGTGGACATTCACTAACATGGATTCGGACAATAAGGGCGATAAGCAAGAAGCAACTAATATTTTCGATATTCGTTATATTGGCGCAGAGAGAACGAGTGATGAGGTTCGACAAGAAGCCAAGAAGGAAATAAAGGCATTTGCGGAAGATGAAAATGTTAATTTCCAAGTACTAGACCTAAGAAATCTCGTGAGCGACAAGATGAAGGATATTGCTAAAGATGTTCTTGAAAAACTTGCCGAAATGTTTGTTCAAGAAAACAATGAAATTGGATTAGCTAAAGGATATATGTCAATATCACAAAATATGCGTTCCAATGTATCTATTGGTGATTCGTATGTGACCGAGGTTTGGGATACACGGTCAAAGTATTCTGTGCCGCTAGAATATAATGGCTTGGGCTACAACAACTTAATTAACATATATATGCTGTTGAAATTGACAGAAATCAGGAAGGGAAAAGATTTTAAGATTCTGTTGCTAGAGGAACCAGAAGCTCATCTGCATCCAGCTTTGCAATATAAATTGTTCAAATATCTTAGTGGTCTTGACGAAAGCAATGGCCTTAACCAACAGATATTTGTTACTACACATTCCAGCAATATCTCGGCTGTAGCTGGAATTGATAATATGTACTTATTGGCTTACGAACGTGATGATAATAATGCAGATTGCACATCTCAGAGCCTTCGGGAACAGTTTGTCCATGAAGTTCCAGAGGAAATAGATGAAGATGAACAAGAGAAGAATAAAGCCATAACAGAAAACAAAAACATAGCAAAGAAACATTTGATGAAGTTTTTGGATGTTACTCGCTCTGATATGCTTTTTGCAGATAAAGTTATTTTAGTCGAAGGAATTGCCGAGAAACTGCTAATGCCAAAATTTATGGAAATTTGTGAATTTGCCTATGAGGACGAACACGTTTCAATAGTTGAAATTGGCGGAAAGCATTTTGGGCATTTTGTTGAACTGTTCAACGGTAATAATGTGACTAAAAAAGTATTGTGCCTTACAGATAAGGACTTTAACTGGATGGCAAAAGGCAGTACGGCAAGGAATCATGGAGAGTATAGTAGTTATGAGCCAGAACACATAATTTCCCTGAAAAAGAGATTCAGTATAGACAACTTCAAAATCAAAACCCAATCATTAGGTGGACAAACTTTTGAAGATGAATTGTTTTTAGCAAACATCGCAGACACTTCGGTAGCAATGAAGATGTTGAATCTGGTTGCGAGTGACTATGTTTGTGAATTTGCAACTAAGAATGAGCTGGATTTTAAGAAATGGAGTGCAAAAAGAAGCGAACTAAGAAAAAACTCCCCCATACACGAATACCATGATTTATTTTCTAGCATGATTGAGGCCGACAAAAATAACAGTTGTAAATATGAGAAAATCTTTTTTGCTCAGCTATTTCTGAAATATGCACAGGGACAAAAGGGAGAACTGGCGTTAAGTATACTTGTAGACGATGAACTAGCGGCAAAATTGGTCGTACCAAGCTATATTAAGGAGGGGATAGAGTGGCTGAAAACTTAACGTCTGGGCATATCCTATCTGTGGAACAGCTTAAAAAGCATAGCAAAATTTATGCCGGGCCTGGGGCGGGTAAAACTCATTTTTTGGTTGAAAATGTTAAGAATATTGTATCAACTAATCCCCTTATTGCTGGAAGTAGAGAGCGGAAGATTCTTTGTATTACTTATACGAATGCTGCCGTTGATGAGATAAAGGAGCGTTTAGATAGATTTTCAAAAGCTGTTAGTATTCATACAATTCACGGCTTCATTATAGAACACATAATCGGTTATTTTCAGCATGACTTAAAAAATCTAATGGACGCTGATTTTGGCATTAAAGTCAGAACTAGCGGGAAAATAACCTCTCAAGTCGAGGGGCTAAGTGTTTTAAGTGGGATTGAAAGAGCAGATATTTATAACTTTCTCGGTGGTGGAGATGAAATAGGGTACAGCAAATCTGTTATGGGTAGTGTTCAGATAGATACTGCTGCTTATGTAGACAATAATGTCTCAAAACTCAAGGCATCAAGTAAAATTTCTGAAAGTCATATAAACTTGTTGAAGCAATTTATATGGGCAAAGGCAAAAAAACTTTCACACGATGAAATATTGTATTTCGGGTATCGAATTTTGAAATCTAATCCTACAGCACTCTACGCAATAAGGGTTCGTTTTCCATTTGTTTTTGTTGATGAATTTCAAGATACAAGTCCATTACAGACGATGCTTATTAGACTTATCGGGGAGAAGTCTACTGTTGTTGGCGTTATTGGAGATGTTGCACAATCAATATATAGCTTTCAAGGTGCTACGCCATCTCAATTTTTGCATTTTAATGATTTGAATAATACAAAGATTGCAGAGTATTCAATAGAAGGAAATAGAAGGTCAACAGAGAGCATCGTTTCATTTTGCAATTTCCTTCGAGCGTCTGATTCTATCGTTTATCAGCACAGCATAGTTTGTGATGATGAAGTTGATACCCCAAATATATCGCACAAAAAGGTTTGCGTTTTGATGGGTGATGATGCAAACATCAGTAAACGCATTGAAAGTATCGTTGATAGTGGGGGTGTTATACTAACTCGAACATGGGCATCGGCTTTTGCATATATAAAAAACATAATGCCACAGCAAGAAAAAGTTCTCAAAAAAATAACAAATGCTTATTATCCAACTTCTATTGATATTCGCAAAGATATTTCAGAACACACAAGGGTAACTTGGGTGAAAGCCTTCAAGTTTATTTTTGGGCTGTGGCGCGGCTATACGACAGGGGCTTTTTTAGAGGTGCTGAATGCACTATCGCTTATTGCAGAAGTTGATAAGGAAAAAATTGATGTCAAGATATTATCTCAAATCAAGAAACTTTCACAGGAGTTATTTTCTAAGATTTCAGGAAACTTTGAGAACGTAACTACAGTCGAAGTAATTGAACATCTAAATCAGATGTTGACTTGCCATGAATACGCAGACTTTGCAAAATTAATTTTGACAGGCGAAAATTCAATAAGAATTTTTAATGAACTTGAAAGGGATGATATAAAAGAAAGCGTTGCTCTTTTAACATGGGGAACCTCGCATAGACTTTTTACAGAAGTTTTTTCAGAGGATAGTGTTTATATGACTGTCCACCAAGCAAAGGGGCGAGAATGGGATAAGGTGATTGTATCTCTCGAACCCAATCGTTTTGATAAAACAAGCATTAACAGTATGTTTGCTAAGCCTAGCATTCTTCAAGAAACGCCATGTGACGAATTTACTAGAATGTATTATGTAGCTTGTAGCCGAGCAAAGAAGGAGTTGTTTTTACATCTAAAAAATCTCGCTGATGTGGCGACACTAAAGACATCTATGAGTTCATACAACCAAAATCGAAATGATGGAATAGTGGATGTTGAATATTTTCCGCAGAATGAAGCTATAGAATAGACATATATTTCAATCATAGAACATTCATACGAAATATGTGAGCAGAAGCCAATTTAAGAACCACATACCATTATTAAGCGAATGAACTCACTTATGACAAGCGAATTGTCGTTACATTGTCACGACAATTCAAGGATAAATGTTGTAGGTTTTTAGGAATTGAAGTTTGTACTGCATAATGTGCTATGCAAACATCTTCTGCATTTTTGAATTGTGTCGCAAGCTGCGACACAATTCAAAGAATAAATATGATTTATGCTATAAGTAACCATGTGCATAATAAATATTTTCGCAAATATTTATTATGGAAGTCTTGACACAAGCATACGCACATCTGGACGCTGACTCTAAGCTTGCCGCTGCAGAAGCAATGTCCTGGATTAAAAACACATCGTTAGCGCAAGGTGTGACTTCAGCGGAGTAGTCCGAATTTTGGTATAAATCATGGCAACACTCCCGAAGTGTTGCCAAAACCGGAGGCAAACAGATGCAAAAACATACCGCTGAAAATATAAAAGCCAGCAAACCCGCTTATTAAGCGCATTTACTGGCATTGATTGTGGCGGAGGGTAAGGGATTCGAACCCTTGTGAGGTTGCCCTCAAACGGTTTTCAAGTCTGCTGTATTGACTGGACATTAAAAGAACCTCGTGGAATATGCCTGTAGTTAAAGAGGGCAAAAGTCTTGATAAACAAAGGCTTTCAGCCCTCTTTTTGTGTGTTTTGCTTGCCGTTACTGGGTTTCGGGAAAGGGGTCATTTTTCCGAAAATTCTGGACGGATAGCAACACTAGAGCAACACTCGACAATATTACAGGCGCTTACCTACTGCTGATGAATCTTTATTTAGGAGAGCGTCCACGATGAAAAATTATAGTCATTTGAAACGGCAGTATCCGAGTCATATCAGCCTGGATCAATTTCACAGAATTTGCAAGATAGCCAAACGCAGTGCCAAGTACCTTGTCGATAACGGCATAGTCCCTGCAATCGACTCCGGTAAGAAAACACACCGATACCAGATTGCTATTGAAGATGTTATTGTGTATCTGCGCCGCCGTGACCACGAAGGGAGCATGATACCGACTGGTCTGCTAACATCAGGTCAACGTGAACCTAGCACCCGCGTATCATTTTCGAGATTGGTAGAGTTGGGCGAAGAGGGCGAAGTCGCTGAGTTCTTCATCCATATCACCACTGACTACCCCGATGTCCTCACTGTTGCTGACATTGTTAAACTTTCAGGAATTGGCAAGTCCACCATCCTAAAGATGCTGGAGGCCGGACACCTTAAATCAATCACTAACAGTCCGAAGCATCTAATCCCCAAGCCGTATCTGTTTGAATTTGTTGCTACGCACAGGTTTCTTGCATTGAGTAGCGACTCGGATGCGTATAAGGAAGTGTTGGAAAGCTTTGAAGTCTGGCGAAGTCAAAAATAATATTACAAGAGCCGTCCATGTGGGCGGCTCTGTGTTTTTTAGACGCAAAACGCCACATTAGGCGGCAGCAATTATATCAGTTTTTCAAACATCCAAGCGGCACAATCCATATGCCGTTTTTCATTTGAAAAGCATATTCCGTGCCGGTTAGCACCATCAAAAAAGACGGCTCGTTCATTTTGTCGGTATCAACAATTTGTTGCAATTTGAGAAGATTGTTGCAGGCTTTATCTACTTCGCCCGCTCCAAGTTTTACTTCTACGGCACCCCAACGTCCATCGGCAAGCTGGATAACGGCGTCGATTTCCAGCCCGTTTTTGTCGCGGTAATGGTACACACTGCCGTCAATACTGTCAGCGTATACCCTCAAATCACGAATACACAACGATTCAAACAGCAAACCAAATGTGTTGAAATCAGAGAGCAGTCTTTTCGGTGTAGCCCGTAAAGCAGCGGTTGCAATGGACGGGTCAGTAAAGTGTCGTTTCGCCGTTGTTCGCATAGCCGTTTTTGAGCGCAGCTTGGCACTCCAAGCGGGCAAATCATCCAAAACAAAAATCTTATTTAGTGCTTTCAAGTAGCTGTCAATCGTTACATGGGACAGAGATTCGTCGTTGGCAAGCAAATCATTCACAAGCGTAGTAATTTTGGCTTCACAGGAAATATGGCGTGATATAGAACGGAGTAGTGCCTTGACGCGGTCGGGGTCTTTTTCAACACCGTCCGCTTTTGATATATCCTCATTCGCCACCGCTTCAACATAATCGGCGGCAACGGTCAGAGCGATTTTTTCATCCGTTTCGTGTGGGAAAGCAGGCCAACCGCCGCGGTTGATTAGAAAAGCATACTGCTCAACAGATATATCCGATTTGCCTTCTAAATCTACAGCACCGTCAAATAGTGCGCCCAGGGAGATTGCACCGTTTGAATCGCCAGTTTCATATAAGGACATTGTCCGCATTTTCATTCGGGCAATGCGTCCCGTTCCCGTGTGCATGTCATCAGTCCTGGTCGGGATAACCGAGCCAGTCAAAATAAACTGTCCGACAGTACGGCGTTTGTCAACGGCAAAACGAACCGCATTCCACAACTCAGGAGCGACTTGCCATTCGTCAAGCAAGCGCGGGGTTTCGCCCTCCAAGAGCAGAGAAGGCTTTGACTGTGCGGTCGCTTTGTTCATCGCGGCTTTATCCGGGTCTTGCATATACAAAACGCTTCCGGCTAACTGTTCAGCCGAACTTGTTTTCCCGCACCACTTTGGCCCTTCAATAAGAACGGCTCCTTTGGCACGTAAAAACAACTTCAATTTTTCATCCGAAATCCGGGGTAAGTAGTTTGGATTCACAAAAATATCCTCCTGTAAAAAGAGCCCCGACAAGGGTCATAAGAACACAATATCAAATGGTTTATGATTTGTCAAGTAATTAATTTATGTTTTGGCATATTATTATTTTATGATTTGGATTCTTCTTGCTTTATATTATGGCCTTGTATTCGCAAGACATTCTGCGGCACAGAAAAAATATTTAATATAAAAAATGGCGTAGAAATTAAAAAACTACCATAAAAGGACACTGAACGTGCGGCTTCCCGCACTCCCGCTTATCATAGATAATTATAAAGATTATCTAGTTTCTTAATATTGTGACGCTTACTGATGGTGATGGGAGCAACTTCAATATCAAAAAATGCTTTCATCACTTTGTCAATCCTTCGGTAGTTCAACGCTTTTTGCGCCAGTAGCAACGATTTCTTCTCAGGCACCAGCCCCACCAACCATATCATCTTACGCTTAATTGTTGTGTCCTTTACCTTTGTCCTAATGATTTCTTCAGCTTTGCTCTTCTTGTAAAGACTTCCAAAAGGTATTATCCGCATAAATGTATCAAGAAATATCTGTTGCCTGCTATCGAGCAGGTCGGTTATCTGCTTGGACATACAGGCTTTATTGATATATCTACGGATGGCTTTAGGTTTCGTCAATATAACCTCGGCTCGAAGCAGACCCTCACAGTCTTCTGGTACAAATATCGGCCTTATATTAAAATAATCCTCACTTGCCCGTTCTCCGAGCACGGCTTCCAAGTCATAGAGCAGAAATTTGACGCTATTACTGTTTCCATCAAGACAAAAGCTGATGTCATCATCTAGCCAATTATCTTCTGAAGGTGAAAAACCTTTAACCTTGCCAACACGTTGTAAGACCTTCAAATAGGCACAAACCTTGTCCCTGCTGCGAACGTCAATATCTGTCGTTAGCTCCATCCTCGACAGCTCAAAATCATCGAGCTGATATTTGTTGTTGAAATAGCTGCTGACCCGTTTTTCCAGTTTGCGGATTAGCTTATCTGGATCTGGTTTGTCAGTGTTCAGCATCTTGCATGGATTTACGATCAGTTTTATTTTCTTCTTGTATTGACTGTCGCAGTATATAACTGTTATCCCCTTTGCAAGCGAATAATCGGCATATTTATTTTCGTCCACATGATCTAGTGTGCTATAAGCTCGGTCAAAGAGTTTAGCAAATTTCTCTGAATCAAGGATTGCGGTAAGGTGAAAAGTGCTTTGCAGGAACATAGTAAAACTCCTTCATCTACAAATATTTTTTACATACTTGTAGTTGAGGTGACATTCTTTATCATGCTCTTGCCCGCAGTTGTCTGCTAAACTACAATCCCAGTGTTATTTGGTGGTCACTTTTTTGATAATCAAACTATCTTGCATTAAAAACAGCATTTCATGAACATGCCGTTAAAACAATACGAGGTCAAGAAGCAACCAACGCAACCAGTTCGGCTACGTTGGTTACACCTTGTTGCGTTTATAGCAAAATACCCTTTTCATTTTGAAAACATTGAACGGTACTCTTCCAAGTGTTTTAGGTACAGATGCTCTGATTTATGGAAAAAAGAGACATACATGTTGTCGTTGTATGCTCTCATCGGATTGGGGATATATGGAATGTTCCACCGTCTTGGTATTGTAACGGGGTTTACAAATATATCGTCTAAATCTTTAAGCGAACGCTTTACGTCACTAAGCAAGCGTTTTAACTCATTTAGTTCATCGCCCTCAAGCCCATCCTCAAGTTTAGACTTAATTTCAGACTCAAGTTTAGACAAGGTTTTAGCAATGCCCTTGTGTTCGCTGATTAGATTCAGAGCCTCTATTAGCCTCTCCTCTTTATCCTGCCTAAAATTATGCTTGCTCACCATCCACTTAGCACCCTCTAGTGTGAAATAATCACCTTTTCTGATAACTTTATTGAAATATTTGCAAACCATATTCTCAGAATAAGTGTCACAAAACAAATTTTTGGTAGGGTTAATTATTCCGCTGTCATAAAATTCATCCTGCAATTCTTCGCTTGTCAAGTCCTTTCGTAATATATCCCTGATGCTTTTTGATATTGCATAAGTTTTCAAGTATTCACATTTCACTTCAAAACGTATAACATAGCGAGATAGCTCTAAGTCAGGACAATTTGGGAATTTCTTT
>Ga0131853_10013893_pt1 | contig 14750 bp, 15 predicted proteins | sample TergutLab28metaG_FD_92764 | JGI IMG/M metagenome (GOLD analysis project Ga0131853, IMG submission 92764) | Labiotermes labralis P1 segment gut microbial communities from Petit-Saut dam, French Guiana - Lab288 P1 (version 2) (version 2) | ecosystem: Host-associated > Arthropoda: Insects >... | reverse complement strand
TGATGTCAATTATTGTGCTTGTGTTAATTATGCCTATAGCGATTGTGTTTAACGGTTGTGGTAGTAGTGACCGCTTCCAAGAAGGATACAATGCCGGCAGGGAAAGTGGTTACACAGATGGGTTTAGCAATGGTTATGAAGAAGGGTTCAATTCAGGTATGAATTCCAGATTGGTTGCACCTATGAATGTTAAAACAGAAATTTCAACACCTGTTCCTAATGAAACGGGAGGTCATATACGAGTAAATTGGGATTTAGTGGAGGGCGCAACACATTATTCCGTCTATTGGGTTATTGTTAGTGCCGAAGATATCATAAGACCCTTTGATAGTTTTGAGTTGCTTGCAGGTACCGAACATAGAAATTCTAGAGACAGACATTTGGTAACAAATACTTTGATTACCGGAACTGGATTTTATATTCGCGGTTTTTCAACAGGGGAAGGTGCGTTTTTGGGTTTTCCAGAGAGTAATTGGACAATCGCAATAAATGTTAGAGCACATTCTAATAACGAAAATATCCAGACTTCTAATTTTTCAGAAACAAGGCTCTTAATGTTTTAAACTTCTGCTTGACAATATGGCAATAATCAATTAACATACTATTACCATCAAATAAATGGGCGACGAGTGTGCCCATTTTTATTATCTAGAATATCTATATTAATTATAGAAGATTTAGATGAGATTAAAGGAGAGAAACAACATGATTAAAAGTAAAGAATTTTTCGCGGCTTTCGACCAGATTATGCAAGAGCGTGGATTAAAACAAGAAGAAATAATTTCAGACATTCAAGATGCAATGATTCCCGCATTGAAAAAGGTATTGGGTGAAGGCGCACAAATCCGTCTTGAATTGAATTTCGACAAATCGACAATACGTGCATTTATGTTTAAGGAAGTTGTCGAAGATGTTGAAGATTGGGACAAACAAATTTCATTGGAAGAGGCAAACGATGACGAATCCGAAGAAGTTGAATTTTTCATGGAAAAGTCATCTAAATCAAAAAAGGCATTCAAAGTTGGCGATATCATTGAAAACGAATTGAATTTGAAAAAATTCGGTCGTGTTTTCGCAATCACAATGAAACAAGTTTTATCACAGAAAACAAGAGAGCGTGCGCGCGCCCATGCATTGGAAGAAATTAATGCCCGTGCCGAACAAATTATCACCGCTCGTGTTACCAAAGTTGAACGTGACATGTGTGCATTGGAAATTCCTGGATCAAATCTTGAAGGTGTATTGAATCAACGCGGACAAATCTCAGGACAAATTCACAATGTGGGCGATTTCTTGAAAGTATATGTTAACCCGGTAAACGATGACCGTCGCGGTGAAATTTATGTAACAAGAAGCACACCACAATTCATCCGTGCAATGTTCGATTTAGAAGTGCCAGAAATAGGAAGGGGCGAAGTAATTGTAAAGGCAATCGCACGTGAAGCGGGTTACAGAACAAAACTTTGCGTAACTTCTGAAACACCAAATGTTGACCCAATTGGAGCATGTGTGGGTATGAAGGGTAGCCGTATCCAAAACATTTTGGCGGAAATCGGTCCAGAAAAAATTGACCTCATCCCATGGAGTGAAGACCCATTAGAATTCATAGCAGCCGCATTGTCACCATCACCAGTCCTACGTGTAGAGGCGGTAGAAGGCGAACAACGCGCCCGCGTAGTTGTGCCTAACGACAAATTGTCGCTTGCTATCGGTAAGGGTGGAATGAACGTGCGTCTTGCCGCAAAATTAACTGGATGGAAAATCGACGTAAAATCCGAAGACAAGGCAAACGAAGAAGATGCATCATTCAGCGAAGAGTTTACGTTGGGGAGTTAGGTTAAAAGCCAACAGTGGTTCCCGCCGAGAGACATAAAGCCCTCACAGAAAAACAAGACTCAAGTTACTTGGTGTTAGCAGTTGGTTAATATTGCGTCGACATTTTTCTGTGAGGGGTTTATGTCTCTCGGCACGGGTGTTTCGATAACTTACGGTGACTTTTGGGGATTATTAATTTTTAAGTCACAAAAAATTAGGGGGAGCGGGGCGAAGCCCCGTCACCCCTTTGAAAGGCCCCCTTGAGGGGGTTGGGGGTGGTATATTTCTAACAATAAAGAACGAATATGTTGCGTATGTAGAAAAAAAGACTTAGCATCCACACGAATCCGTGTTGCACGTGTAAACGTGGGTGATGGCAAATATCATTACTTTATCGATCACGTGGGTAATGCCAATGGTCGCGGTGCATATGTATGTAAATCTTGTGTTAATCAATGTGTGAAGAAACGTCAATTAAATAGAAGTTTTAAGGGAAATGTTCCACAGGAAATTTATGACGAATTAATACGCTATTGACATATGACTTCTGCTATGTTATTTTCATAGTATATAAAAAGGGGGGGTCTATCATGCAAAAAAGAACACAATTCATGCAGGGGAGATTTCCTGCGAGGGGTATATCCAATAGAACTTATTCAATGGCTCAAGAATGGGCAAAAGTTCTTGGCGGTGGTGATAAGGGTTGGTCAAAAATTTCGACATACAAATACGCGAATAAAGGTCATACGACTTTTCTAGAAAGAGGTCCAGGGGCTGCGTAATTTTCAATCCATTAAGATAATTGTTTTTGAGCAAAGTTTTGCAAAAATTTGTATTGCATCTTTGCTCTTTTTCGTATATAATAATAGGATTAGATTTAATTAAGGAGCCAATTTGACCAATACCACCACCCAAAAACCGCAAAGTGCGCAGGGTAAACTCGAAAATATTAAGAACTTGAAAGAACAATTGACAATCGTCAGTTCTCTTTTGTCTAAGTGTAAGGACGCACGTAATAAGAATGAAGGTGCATTAGATTCTCTACGTAAAATTAGTAGAGATATTACAATCAATCGTGAAGAGAACGCACGCCGTGCAGAAAAGCAACAACAGTTCGCCGACCTTATAAAACAGCGTGAAGATGAACGTAAGGCGGCAGAAGCACGTGTTGACGAAAAGGCGGAAGCATTAAGAGTTAAAAAGCAGGAAGAGCAAGTAAAGGCACAGGCAACCGCGACAGAACGTGAACAACGTCGAGTAGAAACCGCACCGCCAAAATTTGTCGATCCAAGACCACAACACAGGCAGGACAGATTTAATCGACCATCAACAGGCGAAAGGTTTACGCCTAACCAAAATTCAACATATACACCGCGTCAACCATACCAAGGAAACAGACCCGATAACCGCCCAAACAATCCGGCAAGAACATGGACACCGAACCAATCAACAGGTGCATACGGCAGAGGATTATCAAGAGACGGCGCACCAGGACAAGGCGGGTTTCAAAGACCAGGTGGATATCAAGGGCAGGGCGGACAAAGACCAGGATTCCCACCAAGGCCAGGCGGATACCAAGGCGGACAAGGTGGGTTTCAAAGACCGGCTGGGGCTGGTGGATTTCAACCACGTACACCACTTGCGGGAATTAAACCAACCGAACGTTTTGTACCAAAAGAAAATACACATGCAAACCGTGGTAAGAAAAAACCAGGTGGCTTTGAAGAAAGAAGCGGCGGTGGTTACGATCGTCGTCAATTATTGCGTCGTGGGATAATCGAAGAACAAGACATTGAAGAAAGAATGTTGACCCGAATCTTCCGTACAAAAAAATCCAAAGAAAATTCGGACAAAACACCAAAAGAAAAATCAAACATTATCCAAATCACAACACCAAATTTGACGGTAAAAACTTTGTCGGAAAAAATTGGTCGTACTGGTTCGGAAATTATCAAGCAACTTATTGTACTTGGTGAGATGTGTACTATTAACTCTACCATTTCTTTTGATATGGCTGAATTGGTTGCGGGTGAATTTGGGTTGGTACTCGAATTACATGCAGACAAAACATTTGAAGAACAAATGAGCGACATTCACAAAGGTGTCGAAGATGAAAAGGAACTTAAAGACAGACCTCCTGTTGTTACCGTTATGGGTCACGTTGACCATGGTAAAACATCGCTTCTTGATGCACTTCGTAAAACCAAAGTTACGTCAACCGAAGCGGGTGGAATTACACAACACATTGGCGCATACCAAGTTTCGCTTAAGGGCAAAAAGATTACATTTATCGATACCCCAGGTCACGCGGCCTTCGACAAGATGCGTGCGCGTGGTGCAAAGATTACAGACGTCGCAATTCTTATCGTGGCGGCCGACGACGGTGTCATGCCACAAACGATTGAGGCAATCAAACACATTCAAGGTCAACATTTACCAATGATCGTTGCAATCAACAAAATTGACAAACCAGAGGCAAACATTGAACGCGTAAAACAACAATTATCCGAACATAATGTTATTCCGGAAGAATGGGGCGGTGACGCAATTATCAGACCGATTTCAGCTATGGCGGGAACGGGTCTTGATGACTTGCTTAAGGACATTTTACTCCTTGCCGAGATGAAGGGATGTGTTGCAAACCCAAACAAAGAAGCAAGCGGTTCAATTATCGAATCACGTTTAGACAAACAACGTGGGCCTGTTGTTACTGTTCTTGTCCAAAGTGGTACATTGCGTGTGGGTGACACATTGCTTGCCGGTGTCACATATGGTAAGGTCAAATCGATGACCGACGAAAACGGTAAAGCATTACGCAAAGCACCACCATCAACACCAGTCCAAGTTTTAGGTTTCCACGAAGTCCCAATGGCTGGCGACATGGTTTATGTAGTAGACGAAAAATTAACACGTCAAGTAGTAGAAGAACGTAAAGACAAAGAAAAAGTCAAAATGACAAAGAAGTTTTCAACCACCGAGGCAGAAAGTGCATTCGACGTCATGCATGAGGCAGAAAAAACACATCTCAACATTATTGTGAAGGGTGATGTTGCAGGATCGGTTGAGGCCATTATCCAAACTCTTAACACAATCACAAGTGACGAGGTATCGGTGCATGTCATTTCGCATGGTGTCGGAAACATCAACGACAACGATGTATCATTGGCGGAAGTCACTGGCGCTAAATTGGTCGCATTCCAAACAAAGATTACGGCAACGGCAAAGGCACTTGCAAAAAAACAAAAAGTACAAATACACGAATTCAAAATCATATACGAAATTTTCGATTTCATAACAACCGAAATGGTAAAATTATTCAAACCAAAATTTGTAGAAAAATATCACGGTCGTGCCGAAGTATTACAAATCTTCAAATCATCGGCACTCGGACTTATTGCCGGTTGTCGTGTAACAGACGGCAAGATATTGCGTAACACCAAAATCAAACTTTCACGCGGTGGCGAACTTCTAGGAGAATTTAAACTAGATTCCCTAAAGATAAAAATGAACGACGCGAAAGAGGTTGCAACCGGACACGAATGTGGTATTAAATTGGCGGGAGCCCCAGTAATCCAAATGGGCGATATATTAGAATGTTTCGGCGAAGAACAATTGCCAATAATGTTCAACGGAAGAAAATATGAGTTTTAATCAATAGTTAATATTGACAATTTATTGAAAAGATATTATCTTAATACATGAAAGAAATCAATTTTGGAGATGTATATTTCCATGGGTTTCATGATAGATGTTTGACATCAAATGAAAGTCAAGAAATTGCTAATGAATACGAAAAACTTAAGCATGTTTTGGTACATGGTCTTTTGTCCGCATATAAGAAAAAAACAAAAGGAATCCAATTGCCAGAAGATAAGTATTGTGATAGTAATAATGAAATTGATGTATTTTTAACAAAAAAATATGTAGAACCTTTTAATAATCTAAAAAATTGGGGTGCAGGATTTGATTGTTATATTGCGTATAAGCCATCAATAATCATAAGTCGAGATGTCGAGAATATGGATAGTTTCAGACAACCTTATAACGGAATATATAAGATTTATAACGAAGTACCTCGGAGTTTGTTTGTCGGCATAGGAATTCCAAATCATCAACTTAATGAAGAGACGATTAAGATGAATGATGTTAAATCAATACTTGAGTATGCCGAAATCGATTTACCAGTGTATAATACAACCACTGAAGAACGATTAATTTGAGCCTTAAAATTAATTCTTAATTTTCGCCACAAATTCCCATGCACCTTTTGAAATTCCCATGCGTTGTTCAAATTTGTTTTCAAGATATAAAAATTCAAAATCATTAAAAAATCTGTCGATGTCTTTGCGGTTGAAGAATCGTATTGTTTTTACTTTATCACTCTTATGGTTGGTTTCGTGATAAAAATTCGGTTCAATTTCTTTGAAGATGAATAGATTTTTTGCACACTCAAATTCATCGGTTGAAATCACCGCACCAATTAATAACCCATTTTTTGAAATCACTCGGTGAATTTCTGCGATTGCGTTGTGTGTATCTTGTTCGTTAAAATAGTGTAATGATAAATTTGCAATTATCAAATCAAATTCATTTTCTTTGAATGGTAATGGTTTAATGATGTCGTGTTGTAATGTTTTGATATTTGGAAAATTTGATTTCAATATTTCAATTGCATTTTCTGAAAAATCAACTGCGGTTACATCAAAACCCATATCTGTGAAATATTTACTTATTTGACCAAGCCCGCAACCTAAATCTAGTGCTTTGGGGATGCGGTTTTCTGATTTGCATTGTGCGATTAGTTTATCAATTAATGTCTTATGATTTTTTATCCATAGTGCATCGGATAATGCCGTTTTTGTGTCGAATTTTGCATATAATGTTTTGTCTATTAAATTTTTGTCATTTTGAAATCTTGCGTTCCACCAATCTTTTTGATTCATGATTTATATTATCATTTTGATTGGCAATGGTCAACGTAACGTTGCTAACGGGTTATACTTTACTTCGTTTCGTGAACATTAAGGATAATAATGTGTGGTTTGCGTTGCAAAAGGGTTATCAACTTCTTTACTTAACCACAATACTATGTTATAATTCGTATACTATAAAAGGGGATCAAAACCATGAAATCAAAACCAAACATTCAAATCCAACGTACCAACTCTGACATCTTGCGTATATTGTCCGTGACTTTGCGCGATAAGATGTCTAACGACGCATTACGTGGTGTAACAGTATTAAACGTAGAAACATCTGCAGATTACGCATTCGCGCGCGTGGCCGTTGAAATCGAAGGCACCGATGCCGAAAAACAAAACGCAATGAACGAATTGGAAAAAAGCGTGGGCTTTCTACGTAATGAAGTAGCCACAAGAACAAGTTTACGTAACACACCGCAACTAAGATTCCAATTAGACAGAGGCCGTGAAAACGCATCGAGAGTTGAAGAACTTCTTGCACAAATTAATTCGGGGGAAAGTAACTAGTATAGTACACAACTAACCAAGGTCGAAGGAGAGCCAAGGCGATATCGCTGCAACATGGATAAACGTGAAGATACCGAAAAAGTAGAATCAAAGCCGGTTAAAAAGAAAATGTCTGATTTGGACTCTTTTAAAACCATGAAAAAAATGTTGCAATCGGCAAATTCCATCGCGATAACCATGCACATTCGTCCTGACGGCGATTGCTTGGGTACGGCTGCGGCACTTCGTTTGGCACTACTACGAATGAAAAAGCAAGTTGAAGTTTTCATGGATGGCGAAATTCCGCAAAACCTTCTATATATAGAGGGGGTAGACGCCTTCCGCAATGTAAATGACCTTAACGATGAATCGAAACAATATTGTGAATTTGATTTATTGGTTATTGTCGATACCGCCGACAAGCATCGTTTGGGTGGTGCCGAATTTCTTATAGAAAAATCGAAAAAGGTCATTGTGTTTGACCACCATCTTAACCCTACATTAAAACCAGATTTAATGGTATCCAACCCAACACGCGCAAGTTGTGGTGAAATGATGTTTGAATTCCTTGCCGCGACCAAGATAAACATCACACGTCCTATGGCTTCGGCATTGTATACCGCCGTTTCGTCGGACACGGGTTGTTTCTTGTTTCCAAACACAACATCATACACCCACCATGTTGCAAGCGAATTGATGAAAAAGGGTATAGATATAACCACGATAAACTACAATAATTTCCGGGTTTACGACCCAAAGACATTGCGCGGATTACAAGACGTTTTGCGCAAAATTTATTTCGTTGCCGACGGTACCATAGCAATCACAAACCTAAGTTACAAATTGGTCAAAAAATACAAATTCGACCACGACGAACGCCACCGTTTCCAAAGATACGCGTCCGACGCCCAAGGGGTGAAGGTTTCAATATTTCTAACCGAACAAGAACGCGACAATTTCAATATATCATTGCGAAGCCATGGTGACATTAACGTAGCCAAAATCGCCAAACATTTCGGCGGGGGCGGACACAAAAATGCCGCGGGTCTAACGATGAAGGGCAGATACAAAGACATAATCAAACAAATCATAGAAAAGGTTGAGAAGACGATTAAGGCGGTAAAATAACAGTATGTAGCGTCAGTATTGACAGTTATCGTCATATATTATATAATATAGATATGAAAAATATTGAAAGTATCTTTGGAAGCCAATATGATAAAGCAAGCGCCACAGGAAAATTGCGACACTCAAATCATGGGTTTTTTAATACGGGAATTTATTAAAAAAACGACAGCGGTGTTTACATACCCGCTCCGATTAAATCCGCACATATAATCAATTTCGGCGGAACCGCAAATTCGGCGATGAATGCGGACAAAGACGGCATTGAAATCAATTCAAAACCATATTACAAAGACGCTTTGATTAAACAAGACTTTTTGATACAACCAACATATGCAAACAATGTTGATTATTCACATATTTCGGATAACCACAGTTATGAATTAACGGAAAACGATTTCGTTTTGTTAGCACAAGAAATAATTAATTCTCCACACAATGAAATTATTGTCAATTGTGGGGCATTTGAAGATAAAGCAATTCGTGACAAAATATCAAATTTGTTAGATGGCAAAATAAATGATAAAAAAATAATATTATGGTCAAGCAAATTCTCGCCATCGGTTGATAAAAGCGATGCGTTTGGAAAATTTGGTGCAGCAGTAGCGGCATCGAATTTTGCCAAACCGGACGTATATCTTTTGGACAAAAACTTGAATCTCAGTAGTAGTAGTAGTAGTAGTAGTGGAAGGAATAGTTTTTCGGGTCTTGGGTATATGGATTTGGGTGGAACAATTGCAAGTGGTTGGGACCCGACAAAGGACACGGCAATTCCGCTTGATGGAGAAACACCCGCACCTGATTACATAAGAGAAACATTTTTTGATGGCGACCAAGTGAAGTATTCGGAAATCGCAAAAATTGATAGTAGATTGATTGACGAGGTATACCGTACACGGTTGGCTGAAACCATCGCCCGAAAATCTAACCAAGATATTAAAAACTTTGTTGTTGGTCATGGTACATATACGAAAGCAGACACGGCTAGATTTTTAAAGGAAAATTTAAAAGAAGATACTGGAACGATTGTCATGTTGTCATCAATGCAACCACTAGCATTTGGTGCGAACAATGGCGATGCCGCATTCAACGCAGGATTTGCTGCAATGGCTTCAACTATTTTGGAGAATGGTACATACGTTTCCGCAAACGGTCAAGTATTTCACCCAGATTTCACAGACAAAGATTTAAACAATGCAAGGTTTATGGATAGGCGCTATATGCAAGATGAACAAAGACAACACAGTTTTGCGGTAAATAGTTTCAAGGCGAGCGACGCAGTCACAACGGCAGTTATAAATTCTTTGATAACGCAAACAAATTCAAAAGAAATTGCGGACATGCTAGCACGAATGAGTCCAGAGGAAATTGCACAAAAATTAGGTCTTGACGAATCACTAAAAAATATTTCAAACGAACAAAATATTGAGTTTTAATGCTACAACACCCCCATGACAACCGATGGAATTTTAAACATCAATAAAAGTTTGAAATAAAAGTTTGACATAAATAACAATGTGTGGGATGATTTAACTATCTAGAATTTAAAAAGGGGGAAATTAAGTGAAAAAAATATTAATGTGCATTCTTGTGCTGGCATTGGTGTTACCGCTTTCATTTGTTTTTGTTGGATGTGGAAGGAATAACAACAATGGTGGTGGGGCACCAACGAGGACAGGACCACGTAACGGGTTTTATACCGTTTCACAAAAATTCCAAGACTTACAAAACCAATTGATGGAATTTGCAATGGAAATGATGACAGGACAGATGGAATCAATCGCCGAATGGGCAAGCGAAGAAATCGAATGGATGCAAGGCAATATGGTTCATGCTAACTTGGACTACGAAAATGCTGCCGAAATACGTGTTTTCTTTTTAATGAACCCATGGTTGGAAAGAGCATACCCAGGTATCACCGCAATTGCAGGTGACAATACATTGACAGCCGACCAAATTTGGGACGCTATTGAACAATTAATCATTGACCAAGAAATTGAAATGTTTGAACACATGATGGAAATGATGGAGTTGATGCTTGGATTCACACCAGAAGAATCAATCTTGATTTTTGAAAACGACATGTTTGTAATGTTTGAAGGTTTCTTACCAATTCTCGCTGCGAATTTGTTTACTTTTTCAAACGAGGTAAGCGCATGGAGTACACCATCAACCGGGCATATCGGCATTTGGATTCCATCGGCACAATTGAACCAATATCTTGATGATTTGAACAACCTGTTTGCTACTGAAGAAGTATTCTACGGCGGATACATATTCCCGGTTGTTAACTATGAATACCAAAGCGGTGAATACTACATCTCAATCAGATTAGTTGATGTGAACTTAAGTGATTTTGTATACGAATACATGGGTGTTTACATTAGACTTAACATGAGACTCGTAGTTAACATGTTTGAAGAAATGTTGCAATACGGGTTGCTTATGCCAACTAATTGGGGATTTTACTCACATGTTTCTCATGGCACAGTTGGCGATTCGTCAAGACCATTTTTGCCAGATCTCGAACAACTTGAATCTATATTGAATTTGATTGCAATATTCGACGTGTTTGGTGCATTTGTGCGTCTTGGTTTTGAATACAACAACGGAAGAATTTCGCTTGACCTATTGGAAAACTTTGACCTAGAAATGATTGAAGAAATCTTAGGCATAGATTTAAGCCAATTGCCTATCGACATTGTCGGAATGTTAGACGCAATGAACATGAACATAGCGGATTTGTTGAGGGTATCGTACACGAACGGATTAATATCGTTCCAATTATATATACTGAACGCACTTGTAGTGATTTTGGGTGCAATGCCTGGCGTATATACGCCATCACAACTTCTTGATATGGCATATGAATTTACTGGCATCAATCTTTCATCATTGTTGACCACAACATCAAACGGCGGAAACCTAATCACATTCGCACAGTTTGAGCGTGTGGCGTAATTATATTTAAAGTGTTTAATTATAAAAGAGAGTTTTAGGTGACTCTCTTTTATAATTGCATGATACAATGAAATCATGAATATAGACGGAATATTAAATATATGCAAACCACGTGGGATATCATCATTCCGCGCATTGAGCATCGCAAAAGCACGAATTGCAAAAGAAGTAGGTATGCCATCAAGACGGCTTAAGGTCGGACATTTAGGTACTCTCGACCCGATGGCTTGTGGTGTCTTGGTTTTGATGTGTGGCCGTGCTACTAAATTGGCGAACCAATTGCACGCACCGACAAAGGTGTATCGTTCGCTTTTTGTATGGGGGAAGGAAACCACAACATTGGATGATGAAGGCGAAATAATTGGCACATCAAACGTAATTCCAACCGAACAACAAATTAAATCAATATTGCCAAAAATGGTTGGTGAAATCGAAATAGAAGTTCCAAAATTTTCGGCGGTCCATATAGACGGCAAACGTGCATATGATCTTGCCAGAAAGGGTATTGAATTTGATGCACCCAAGAAGACTGTCAAGATTGAAAGGTTTGAATTATTATCTCTCGATGATTGTCGAAAAGATTTGGAATCAATTGATGAATGCACAAAGTTTTTAGATACACCAGACCCAATATCGGGTCCAGCGTCACGCTGGTATTTTGAAATTGAATGTCAAACGGGAACCTATATAAGAAGTCTAGCAAAATTAATGGCGGATAAAATGGGAACACTTGCAATTGCTAGTGTTATCATTCGGACTAAGGTCGGAGAATTCGACATAAAGAACGCGAAATCTTTGGACGAGGTGACACTAGACGATTTACAAACAATCCCGAACGTCCAATTCTAGCCTTAAATATATAGAAACTATACAACCAAACCAGCCCCTCCATCTTTAGGTTTTCGGTTTGAGTGTCGACGAGAACACCAAGATTACTCTCTATTCAAATGGGCGAGTCTTGCTCAGACCGAAAATCTAAAGATGGAGGGGCGTCTTTTCTTCCTACAACAAAATCACAAAACGTGAATCAATGAAACCTATTTGAGCGTTGTAATGAACGGCACTCCATCCGTTTCGTTCGCCTAATACCCATACGAACGTATTGTGTGGGATTCTGTCGATGACTGGTGAAAGAAAGAATGGGAATCTGTGTACCGATATGCTGCCTCGAATTGAAAAAACTACACCAAGTCTTGATTGTGTTAAAAGCGGGAATCCCATCGGCAATGACGACGGACGGTGTGGGCGAGGCGGTCTTGGTGCATTTGGCAGTACCGGCATTTCTGGTGTCATTCCGTGTGGTGGGCGTGGATTATGTATTGGCGGTGTAGGTCTTTGGGGTTGGGGGGTGTGCGGTGGACGTGGTCTCGATGGTGTATGTGAATTATTGTGTGACCTATTAGTTTGGCGTGGTTGAAATTGTAACATTGATATGTATCTCCTTTATGATATGGTACTTCATTGTATGTGGGAAGATTGTTTTAGGTCATTAGGGTTGGGTATTGAAAACACGGAGGAAATATGTTAGAATTTGTGTATGATACTGAAATTAGAAAGCTTTAGAAAGGATGAGAGAAGTGATTCTCAAAAATATAATGATGCTTATGCAAGGCAGTATGAAACCCAACATGGGAAAGAATATTTTGACTTTGAAGTGATGCTTGAAGCATTCGAGAAGAGTTTCAATATGATGGAATCAGAAGATTATTTCCCAATCAATTATGATGAGAGGTTGCCTGATACGTATTCAATAAATACCGCGGAATGATGGAGGTACGCGATACAGTCGTAGAATTGCTCGATAAAGATACACCACTGCACGAATATTATGTTAATCGTAGGAAAAAGCAAGGAGAGTCAATACAAGAGTTGCGGAAGCGTATGTTAGGGGAGCGGTTGAGCCTTTTTATGAATATGTATGACGATGTAATCTATAGTATTAAAGAGATAGATGATTCTTGGCCATCGGAAAAATATAGAGATGAGCAATTCCAAAAATACATTGATATCGTCGAAGACGAATATGAAAAATATTTGCAAGAAAGAATAAATGACCAAAATATTGACACGACAAATGAACAACGATTCTATGATAAAATTGACCATTTTTCTGCAATAACTTTTCGAAGAACATTTTACCCTTTGTTAAAACAACAATTTGAAATTGATAATCCAATAGATTCTTTCACACATTGGCGTGATTTGGATACAACTGTTCAAATTGAAAGAGATGGTGTCGCGGAAAATTTGGAACAAATTGAGGATGGCACTGCACTATCATCAAAGATTTATCGTCGTGCTTTGGTTGCTCAAAAAATAGCAGGGAATTCAATAGAAATCGAAAATATACTATGACAAACCGGAGTACGGGTATCTATTAAAAATTTTACTAATGACTTCCACTGAAAAGTGATACACTATCCAATATGAAAATCACAAATGATCAAAAAGTAAGATTCGGTCCAAGCGGTAATGATGAATTGTTTTACGCACAAGGATTCAAATCAACAACCCAAGCACCCGCATGGTTGCACAAAATGGGTTTGTCAGCCATGGAAATCAATTTCACCCGTGGTACAAAAATGACTGTTGAAACGGCACGCAAGATTGGGGAAGAAGCCCGTAAATATGATATTCAATTATCGGCACATGCCCCATATTATATAAACCTTGCAAAAGATGAATCCTTTGACAAAAATTACAATTGGATAAAACAATGTCTTGTATTGTTGGGGGAGATGGGGTTTAACCGATTGGTTGTTCATGTAGCGACACAAGGTGAATTAACACGCGAACAGGCAATGGAGAACACGACAAAAAATTTGGCAAAAGTTGTCGAAAAATTAGACGCCGAGGGAATTTCTGATTTTTTATTATGCATTGAAACTATGGGACGATTTTCTTATATAGGAAACGTAGCCGAAATTTGCCAATTATGTAAAATCGATAAACGTATTATACCAACTCTTGACTTTGGGCATATTAATTGTTTATTACAAGGAGAGCTTACACGCAATCAAGACGCAATTCCACAAATCATAGACTTTGTCGAATCACAAATAGGTAAAGAAAAACTTAAGATAATTCATGTCCATTGGTCGGCAATTGTATATTCGGAAAAGGGCGAAAGATTTCACACAACATTGGATGACAAACAATGGGCATTCGATTTTGAACCATTTGCACAAGTAATAAAATCTAAAAATCTAACGCCTGTAATAATTTGCGAATCCAAAGAAATAATGGCACAAGATGCTATGAAATTAAATAAGCAGTTTTATAATAATATTGGCAATGCATAAAACATTTGCCAAATCCACAAATTAAATGTAATATACAATTGTATAAGCGAGCAGAGGAAACACGTCGGAGGTATAGATA
>Ga0131853_10013892_pt1 | contig 14750 bp, 17 predicted proteins | sample TergutLab28metaG_FD_92764 | JGI IMG/M metagenome (GOLD analysis project Ga0131853, IMG submission 92764) | Labiotermes labralis P1 segment gut microbial communities from Petit-Saut dam, French Guiana - Lab288 P1 (version 2) (version 2) | ecosystem: Host-associated > Arthropoda: Insects >... | reverse complement strand
GGCTCTTGATTCGTTTCGAAAAACTTTCCCCTTTCACAACCTATCCGGCACCTTTATTTTCTATCCCAAGCTATCCAAGAAGTTGAACAGTATCTCCAAATCCCTGTCGTCAATTACACCGTCACCGTTGAGGTCGGCGTTCTCCCTAATAAACGTCACATCATCCGAAATATTCCCGTTGTTGTCCAGGTAGTAAATCAGCACCAGCACGTCTAAGAAGTCAACTACACCGTCACCGTTGACGTCGCCGATGTTTGGGTTATCTCCACCAATCACCAGCACCTCGCTGGTTGCTTCCTGGCCGTCTGCCGTAATCGCAGTAATCGTCGCAGTTCCCGCGCTAATTGCGATTAACGTACCGGCATCTACTGTCACAACATCTTCGTTGCTGGATTCCCAATACATCACAAAATCCGTCGCAGGCAGAACAACTTCAGTTAGCCAGGCCATCTCGCCCACAGTCATAACTATTTCGCCGGGGCGTAGGTCTATGCCGGTCAGCGTTGGGAGAACGTATTCGTTCATTACTTCTTGCCAGAGGCTGCTATAAGTGTCAACACTAGCTCTTTCGCCTAGGCCGAAAAGAGCTGACCCAAAGTTTTGTGTATCTGAGTCGAATCTGCCGTCGTCGCCGAGGTAATGCATTACTGAGGCGCGGGTTCTGCCGCTGGGCATGGGAAAGCGGCTGCGTTCGCCGTGAACTACCCAGAACGCACCGTTGAACAGTCCGCCTTGGGGGTGATTGCTTATTTGAGCACCCAAAAAGAAAATGTACTCTTGATGAGGAATTGAGGGCATGTAGTCGTCCCATGTGTAAAAAACTCCATCGTGGATAAAATATGGTTCGACAATCCTTATTGTTTCTCCTGTCGTTAAGTCGCCAACTATTACTTCTGTTATATTTATAGAAACAAAATTTCGCCCAAATATAGCCCCATCTTCCCTAAGTGAGATAGTCGCGTCATCCACCATAAGCGCCCTCACAATATTTGTCGCTCTGTACTCTAGTCCTTTCAGTGTAGTTTCATAGTAAGCTCTTGACGCGGGAGAAAACATTACTGCGTCAAATTCCCCATAATGGTGCGGACGAAATTCTTCGTCTGTTTGTTCGGACATCAAAGCAATAGAGTCAACAATACTTTGCCTAAGCTGATAGTTGGCTTGTGTACTTAAAGCTTCTTCGGATAATGAGTTGGCACAACCGGTAACTAACAAAACTATCGCAACAATTAGCGCAATGTGTTTCATATTTATATCCTCCTAGTATGTAGTTGATATGAGCGTATGCCGAACGGTATGAATATAATCAGTCTCTCGATATAATTTGCGAGAACAATTGCGCAAATACATCAATATCAAATTCCTCCAAAACAAACCTACCTTGTGGGAATCGCCTTCTAAGTGCGTCTCTGTCATGCGCCGTTATACTATTTACACTTGCTGGAATTGGATCACTCATAATCGCCTGCGCTCCGCAAGTCGGATGACATAGCCCGAGCATATGTCCTATTTCATGTCTCACTATCCTACCTTGTCGAGCTTCAGGCCACGCTGCCCATTCACTCTCCCTCAAAACAATCTCTACATTGGTAATATCACCAAAGGGAGCAAAACGGGCTGCACCATCTCTTCCAGGACCTGGATCATCAAGGAAAACAAAAGCAGTCGGCGTTGTATCTGGTGGAAAGATGCTGCGAGGGCCACGCTCAACAGTAGCCCAACTCAAACCTATTACGATTTCGCTGGCCCAATCATTAACCGCAGCTTGCACCACATTAGTGGCGATTCTGTCATCCGTTACACGAACTCTAACGTTTGACGCCTGTGCAGGGCTTAACCTTTGACTAAATAGTCCACAATTGGGATCAGTACACCCGCCGGGGTGAGTTTGCTCCCACTGAGCAGTTACAGTTATATTGCCGTTTACAGGCGTCGTCGATGTGAATGGCCCGCCATTCGCAGGTGTGGTGATATCCCACCTAACAAATCTCTGATTTTGCGGCGGGGTTGGGTCAGCAGGCATTCTGTTGCCAAGAGAGCCCCCGGGAACAACACCGGTTACCGGCGGTATGGTCTGAGATGTGCCGGTGATGAATGTAACGGTATGGGTTGTGGGTATGTTCAATGTGGCATTAGGCACAGTTCCAGTAAAGCTTTGCGTGGGAGTACCGGTAATAGTTGCCGTTGTGTTGCTTGTGCGGGTGTAGGTAAGCCCGTTTCCGACAGCCCATGTCGCCGGGAGGGTATGGTTAGCATTTGCCGTTACGGTTATAGCTGTTATCGCCTGCCCGGCGTTGACAGTTCGAGGGCTGCCCGAAACTGTCATACCCGCGCCCGGGTTGATGGTCACCGTGCGTGTAGAAATCGTCGCATTGGGCACAGTCGCGGTAAAGCTTTGTGAAGGAGTGCCGGTAATAGTTGCCGTTGTGTTGCTTGTGCGGGTGTAGGTAAGCCCGTTTCCGACAGCCCACGTCGCCGGGAGAACATGATTAGTATTTGCCGTTACGGTTATAGCTGTTATCGCCTGCCCGGCATTGACAGTTCGAGGACTACCCGAAACCGTCATGCCTGCGCCCGGGTTGATGGTCACCGTGCGGGTGGCAATCGTTGCACTGGGTACAGTTGCGGTCACGCTCATAGTGGGAGTACCAGTAATAGACGCTGTCGTATTGGTTGTACGAGTGTAAATAAGCCCGCTTCCGATATTCCACGTCGCCGGGAGGGTATGGTTAGCATGTGCCGTTACAGTTATAGTAGCTATTGCCTGCCCGGCATTAACAGTTCGAGGACTACCCGAAACTGTCATACCCGCGCCTGCGTTAATTGTCACCGTGCGGGTAGGAATTGTCGGAGCTCTTACAGTGTGCGTTACATTTCCCGTGGGCGTGCCATTAATCCGTGCCGTCGTGTCATTTACGCGTGTGAATGTAAGCCCACTTCCGATGGTGTATGTTGCTGGCATGATAAAGTTGCCGCTGGTAGTCAAGTTGATTTGCGATATAGCATTCCCGGCACTGACAGTTTGACTAAGTGCACCACCGGTGCCATGCATAATTCCTCCGGGCAGGGAGATATTCACCGCGCGCGTGGGAATCATCGGAGCTCTTACAGTGTGGGTCACGTTTCCCGTGGGCGTGCCATTAATCCGTGCCGTCGTGTCATTTACACGCGTGAATGTAAGCCCACTCCCGATGGTGTATGTTGCTGGCATGATAAAGTTGCCGCTGGTAGTCAAGTTGATTTGCGATATAGCATTCCCGGCACTGACAGTTTGACTAAGTGCACCACCGGTGCCACGTGCAATTCCTCCGGGCAGGGAGATATTCACTGTGCGATTATTTGCCAGAGTATTCACAGTCAGCGTAGCACTGTGACCAGAGGTGCCACCAGAATTCCATGCTCTTACAGTAAATCTGTTGGACGTGCCAGGTTGAAGAGGTGATATATTAGCTGCTGTCGATGTTACGCTCCCTATTCTCGAACCATTATGATATACATAATATCTGGTTGCCCCTTGGGGAGGCGCATTCCAATCCAACCTCAAAGAGGTAGCTGTAACCGCGGATGCCCTCAAATTTGTCGGTGCGCTTGGCGCCGCAGCTTGCACCGTAACCGTGCGGAAGTTGGAAATCGTCCCACTTTGCCCGGCTGTTGAAACTCTGATAGTAGTCTGACCGGGTGCCCTACCAGTCACTTGTCCGCTTACTCCACCAAGGTCATGGCGTGAAACAGTTGCCACGGACGTTGAAGTACTCGTCCACTGAAAGTTAAATGGTCTGCCGGCAGGCGAGGCAGTGGCAGTAAACCATACGGTTCCACCAACCCTTATTGTTTGATTGCCTGGTGTCATATTGACCCCGGTAGGCAGGGCGTTAAACGGTGTTATTCCTTCAAATCCCTCTACGTAAAATACTTCGGCAGGAATAACGAACACTGTCGTAATTTCAGCTAATTCTCCATCTGGTGTTTGGACGGTAAGTATCGCTGTTCCTTCAGCGATTGCCGTTACCGTTCCGTCTGCAGATATTGTTGCGACACTTTCATCGCTACTGCTCCAAACGACCACTTGAGATTCGGTCTCAAGTGGATAAACATATGCGAATATTTGCCAGCTAGTTCCCACATGAAGCTCAAAATCTATAACTGGAACAAACAAATGTCGCGCTACATCATCCGATAAAGCTTCAAAGAGTTCATCAAATGGAACCTCGGTAATTTGAATCTCGCCAAGATTATCTCCAGCATATGGATATTCTTCTTGTTGGTAGGGATAAAACTCATACACAAGCGGATACTCTTCTTCTGTTTCCAGAGCAAGTTCAGAGTTAGTTAAGTCTATGTACTCTATATCGTTTGCAAAGGCAGTCAATGGTATACTGCTTACTAACGTCAATACATATGATTACCCCAACAAAAACAGAAAAATACCTTTTCATGTCCCTTGTCCTCTCCTTGATGTTGTCATTTGCATAGCATTATAACATGCACATATTACCACGTCAAACAAATTTAGACAAAATAATTGCTATAATTTGTATTTAATGTGTATGCATTGTGCTTATGCGGCCATTACATTAATTCTAAATCCTTTAGCGTTAGATTAACTACCCAGCAAACCTACTAATACGTGTCAAGCCCTAAAACAAGAAAGAATTATATTTACAGAAAAGCATCACAAAACAGGCGGGAGAAACTTTCGATTTTCCCCGCCTGTTTGCCGTATTATCGTTTTAGGTTTTAAGCGACCGACAGCGACTCGTTTGCTGCCATCAAGCAGTACCTCACTTGTCCATAGTAGCACTTCAAAAACTTGTTTGCTGCACCTAACCTCCCTCGTCATCATGCTGCTGCCCAGACTGTAGCCGGTGAGGTGGAGATAAGCGATATTATCGTGAAGCCGATAACCATAAGGGAAGTTTTTGCATGCTGTTACTTTAAAAGATATAACCTTTGGGAAAAGCTTATTAATACGGATCAATGGAGGGGCTAGAAAAAGATACCATCGGCGGCTATAACTCGATGCTTGAAAAACAGAAAAAATTGGAGGGTAAGTGCTGCATTACAACTGTGCTGTTCGACAACAGCTACGAGCTGCTCCACGACCGCATTGACATAAGTGCAGTCAGCCCAATTGATGAAAAAGAATACTTTGTTGGTGGCTCAACCGCCCTTTTTGACGCAATCGGGAGAACGATATAAAAAATTGCCCACGTACAAAAAAGCACTGCAGAAGAGTATCGTGCAAAAAATGTAATGTTTGTTGTTATCACGGATGGCGGCGAAAATGCCAGCTGCGAGTATACATCCGAAAAAGTAAAAACGCAGGTCGAGCGGCAAAAAGCTAAACACGGGTGGGAGTTTATCTTCTTTGGCGCAAACATTGACGCGATAGAGACATCCAGACGCCTTGGGATAAGTGACGACAGAGCTGTCGACTATCTTGCCGACAGCGAAGGCACTGCCCTCAATTTTAAGGTCATGAGCGCAGCGGTTGAGCAGTTCCGTAAGAATGCTACCATTTCGAATAAGCATTTTGAGGAAATACGCAAAGATGTAAAAAAACGGAGTAGTCGTAAATAGCAACACATGTGGTGGTGAGCGAATATGCCAAATGAATCTTCCGGGCTAAGAAGAAACATTGAAAGCTTCAAGCTTTCGGCAAGTAAGTTGAGTGGAAAAATTAACAGTGTCAGCGACATCTGGAAAGACAGTAATTATGTAGCTTTGCAAAAACAGATAGGCGAACTTACGAGGGACTCGAGGACCACGATAGCGACCGGCGAGAAAACCTGTGCCAGTGTTGACAGATTTTTCAGAATTTCTGAAGAAAAGATTTAACGAGGTGAGCGCATATGCCTGAAGTCAATGTTTCCCGCGATGCTCTCGTACAAGTGAGGAGCGCCTTAAATGAGTACAATATTGACACTTCGAGCCTCTCGGAAAAAGCCGGGCGCTGCATGAATAATATTTTAGAGAATGCAGTAGAAGAAATGAAGCGAATTAATCAAGAAATTGAAGAGAAAATTGAGAAACTGATTATTGCCGGGTTTTCTCTAGCGTTTGGAATCAGAAATCGGTCATTTCTTTCTGCAATATATGGAATGTTTATTGCCGCAGTTATTTGGCTATGGACTAAGTTTTGTTTGATGTTTCTCATGTGGTCGAGCAGGCAAAACGAATATAATGCCGATAAATATGTGTGCGAATTAGGATACGGATTGGAACTAGCGAAGGGGCTTGATGCCATTGGCGGTGGCGAGCCACAAAAATCTTTCCTTAAGGCGCTGTATTCAACCCACCCAAATACTCACGACAGAATTGGACGCCTGCAGCAAATGGGTGTGCCATACTATAGATATTAATGCTACGGCCACTGTGTGGATTGGTATTGCTCCTTACGTCTACTACATCACCAATCTGCACAAAGCTATGGAGGCTTCTTCAAACCGCCTGCACATACGGTTTGAAGAAGCCTCCATAGCTTTGCACTATATAAACAGATCTTACTTCTTCATTTGGCAGCGTCTCGCGCACAACCAAGACCCAATCAGGCAAGCAACAGCTACAACAAGCGCAGTTGCGATGGCCCTACCAGGGTTACCCCAGTCACCGCCGTAGACAATGACATTCACAAAGGTTTCAATTATGGCCTCAAGATCACCAGACATCGGAATTAAAAAGCGCGGCGCCAAGACAACAACGAAGATAATCACGCTCAATGCGATATACCGGCCCAGCTTGCTCAGAATATAGTAAAGGCTGGCCCCAAACTGCCCAACCGCGCCAAAAGCAAAAAGTATCGCCCAAGCCCAAACAAAGTGCACAAGAATCCCTTGTACGGTACCCATACCGGCAAGCTGCTGAGTGTAAAACGTCGAGAAGATGGACAGATAGGACAAATCTACGGGCATTATCGTCGCAAACAAAGCAAGAAGACCGGTTGTGACCATAAGAGCGATAGTGAAGACCACGCTGGAGATAATCATGCCAACAGTCGTGCTAGCGAAAATCGTGCGGCGTGATATTCCGTGCTGGGTGTAAAAGTGTAAATCCTCTTCAAAGGATTCCGCCCAGCCAACCAACAAGATAAAGCCGAAAATAAACTCAAGGCCGTTGATGTTTGTTCCGCCTGTGGTCACAATGCCGAGAAAGATGTTAATTCCAAGCATGGCAAGCATAATCCAGCCTAAATGTTTTAGGTCATCAGCGAAGAGATACTTGAGGATAGGTTTGCTTACTGTCATTTTCTTTGCCCCTCCTTACTTTGTCAGCTGTACGAACAGCTGCTGCAAATTCATTTTGCCTACTTCAAGACCCTGTGGTGGGTCGGTCAATTTTTCCATGACATACGCAGATTTCATACCGCCGAGTGTGTCTTGCCCGATTAGGGCTTTGCCGCGAGTAAATTTATCCACCGCGTCTGCCGGACCCGAAACCGTGTACCCGCGCGCGAGCAGGCTCTCAGTCGGCTCACTAAGCAGCACCTGTCCATCCCGGATGATGACCACATCCTCAATCAGCCCGGTGGCTTCTTCGATCAAGTGGGTGGAGATAACGTAGCAGGCAGGCTGCTCCTCGTATCGCTGCACCAGCATTTTGTAGAAGAGTTCGCGGTGGACGGCGTCCAGGCCGAGTACGGGCTCATCCAGAAATACGTAGGGTGCGCCCGTTGCCAGAGCCACGCTCAGACGGAACATGGTGCTCATACCGGTGGAAAGCCCTTTGATTTTCTGCCCGAGATCAAGATCGAACTGCCCGGCGATTCTTTGGGCACAGGCCTTGTCAAAGTTGGGGTAAAATTCACCCGCCCACCCCCACGCCTCACGAATGCGCATACTTTCGGGATAGTAGCAGCGCTCACCCATTAGGTAGATTTTGCCCAGAGCGTTGTCGTTTTCGATAATCGGCGCGCCCTCCAGTGCCAGGTAGCCGCTGTCCGGGAATACACGGCCGGTAATCATGTTTAGCAAGGTGCTCTTGCCAGCGCCATTTCGCCCAAGCAGGCCATAGATTCTGCCCGGCTCGAATGTTAGATCAATATTGTCCACAGCCTGTACGTCGCCAAAGCGCTTAGATATTCCCTTAAGTTCAATCATTACTCCTCATACCCTCCCTCAATCAATTCGATTGCATCGCTTAGTGTGAGGCCCAACCGCTTGGCCTCGCAAACCATTGGGACCACATACTTTTCAAAAAATGCACTATTGCTATTTCCCTTAATATGATCCACCGCCGGCACCGCTCCAAAGCGCTTAGGCATTCCTATAAGCTCAATCATTGCTCATTGTAGCTCCTCTCGATCAGCCCTGTCGTCTCGCTTAGTGTAAGGCTCAGCCGCTTGGCCTCGTGGGTCAGCGGGGTTACGTACTGCTCGTAAAACGCGCCCTTGCGTTTTTCCTTAACTCGCTGCACAGCGCCCTTTGCCACAAACATGCCCACCCCGCGCCGCTTGTAAAGTATGCCTTCTTCCACCAGACGGTTTATGCCTTTGAGCGCGGTGGCCGGGTTAATCTTGTAGGTGAGCGAGATCTCGGTGGTCGAGGGTACTTGCTCTTCTTCCGGGTAAGCGCCTACCAATATACTCTGCTCAATTCCTTCGGCTATCTGCAAGAAGATGGGGCGCTCATCTTCAAAGTTCAGTTTCATTACTGCACCTCCCATGTGTGGATATGTGGTTAACTACTTATGCAACTAACTATATCACACTATGTTGACTCTGTCAATAGGGTGCACAAAAAAATTTAAGGGATGTGGGAACAAGAAAGAGCCAACAACTGTGATTACCTTATAAGTTATCGGCTCTATGTCTGGTTTTTTGATAACGGTTGTATACATTTTTCGAAATATGGCAAGAGCCGCACAGTATCGACATACCATGCGGCTCTTGCCATATTGTATCTACCCTTAATATGCTTTGTTTTCAAACTCGGTAATATTAAGTTCGCCATCCATCATGCTCTGCTGTATATGGAAATATCTTTTAGCATCGTTTGTGTCGGTAAAAGACACACCAATGCGGGGCATATGCCCCCAATCGCCCCATGTCCTTACTTTAAACGGTATTTCGGGTGTTAGCTCCCCTACCGAATATATAACATCTTCCACAAAGAAATATAGCTGTGTATCCTCATCTACATCCCAATCTACAAGATCAAAGGAGTTACTGATCCAGATAAATTCAAAATCTGTTACAGGCGTATCAGTCCAGACTATCATATACCCTGCATCTTCTACATGAATAAACTCATGAAAATTTTCATACATGCGGGGTAACTCGTCTGTCGCGAAAGCAATTTGGATATTTGCGCCCATAATCTGCACATTGTTAACTGCTTCATTCGTTATTGCTTCTGCATTTGGTGGTTCGTCCACTGGAGTCGAAGCCGCAGACGGCGCTTCTTGCAGATTGTTGTTACAAGCCGTTAGCATAAGGAAAATGGAAAGGCCGAGAATGATACTTGTGATTTTTTTCATAATTACGCCCCTAATACAAATTGGCTATACTGCGACCTGCGCAGAATAATATTGTATCAAATTGCCAGGCTCTTTTCAATAGCAGCACTTTGGGGAGATATAACCCGAAGCTTGACACAGCTGCGCTATTCATGCTAACATAACAACGTTATATTATATTTCTATGTTATATGGAGGCGTATGTAATGGGCATAAGGGCTAGGCGAGAACGGGAAAAAGAAAATATGCGGCTTGCTATTCTTGAGGCTGCAACAAAAATTATCATTGAAGATGGCTATGAAAACTTATCAATGCGCAAATTGGCTGGCGCAATTGAATATACACCTACAGCAATTTACAGTTATTATAAAGACAAAGCGCAAATCATTGATGATATTATATTCAAAATTTATATGGAGATTATTTTAAATATCAAAAAAACCCTAAAGGATAAAGATAACGAAAATATTTCGGTTGACAAGCAATTAGGGCTATGCTTTAAGGAGTTCATTAACACGATGGTTAGCAATCCCGAAATGGGTAGAGCTGTAATCATCAGCGGAACAGAGGCAATGGCGGGCCCCAGCAAAAGTGATGCACTGCCGGAAGAGCACGGTGTCACCCTTTTGCAAGGGCTGCTGCAAAAGGGTCAGCAGCAGTCCGTACTACGAGAGCTAGACGAGAATGTCTCGTGGATGATTATTTCCGCGCTTATAGGCTTCTCAATGACTGCGATTCAAACTAAATCGTACCTTGACGAAAACTGGCAAGGGTTGGTTGACATATACACAGAGGTACTAATTAATGGCTTGCTACCAAAAAACAATTAGCACAAATTCAAAGTTGGGCTTATGGAGCGTGTGGTTATGAAAAAGAAAAGAATTATCATTGTTGGTGTCATTATTCTTGCCGTTTTATTGACTGTTGTACTTGCAGCTACTCGCAGCCTCTCGTACATGATGAGTGTTGAGCTGCGCGGCGTCGACCCAGCTTCCTTTGATAATGGCAGTTATACTGGAACTTTTGAGCATGGGCGCTTTACAAATACGCTAACTGTCAATATTGAAAATGAGAGAATCGTAAGAATAAGTGTTGATAATGATGTATTTGGTGCTAGCGTAATGAACGTTTCTGATGAAGTATTTAGCAGGGTCATCGAAATACAAGACACAAGAATTGACGCTATTGCCGGGGCGACTGTCACTACCAATGCGTACTTAATGGCGATTGAAAATACATTGGGCGATAACTGAAATATGCAAATAACGAGAGGAGTAACGCAATGAAGACGCTAATTGTTTATGCAAGCAAGTATGGGTGTGCAGCAGATTGTGCCGGTTACTTGAGATGTAAACTGCCGGGTGATGCAGTGCTTAGTGACATTAATAAAGTGGATAAGCAAATAGAGTTGAAAGAGTACGATGCAGTTGTTATTGGTGGCTCGGTATATATAGGCAAGGTTTCAAAAAAGCTTCGTGCATTTTGCGAGAACAATCTTGATGTGTTGAAGAAAAAGAGGATCGGTCTCTTTCTTTGCTGTGCGCAAACCGAGCAGGCAGATAAATTTTTTGCTGATAATTTCTTACCAGAGCTGATAAGCGTTGCCAAAACAGCAAAGGCATTTGGGAGTGAAGCGCGACTAGATAAAATGACATTTTTCGACAAAGCGATAATTAAAGCGGTTACAAAGGGTGATTTCAGCAGCTTTAAAGTCTCGTTTGAAAGGATAGAGGAATTTGCTGAAGAAATAGCTTCGCTATAAAAATGAAAACATATGATTGGTCGCAAGCTGAATTCCATACCGGTCAGATTACTGTGTCGCACCTCACAACGTCGACACAATAGCGGGAACAGCGGACCTTCTGCGAAAATGATTTCAATCCACGCTCCCCGCTCAGGGCGTGATATTTCTGTCCGGTACGGTGTTGAGAATCTCATGATTGCAATCCATGCGCACCATATGGGGAGCGACCTCGATTGGTCCTTTTATACCTATCGAACCCTGTCGCTTATTAAAGTATAAGGCTATATACTTTAATAAGCGACACCATTTAGCTCTTGTTATTTAATTTTAGTGAGACATGCTTTATTAAGGCATTTGTTATGGGATAGTGCCGAACCCAATACCCGAATCCACATAGTCGGGCTTTATCGCCTGCCAAAATGAGCCATCATCGTTCATGTAGAAATAAAATCCGTCTCTGATAGCATCAAGCATTCTTGTATGGTCTTGTTCAAATGATGCCAACACGCTCTCGCTGTAATTACCACTGGCCCTAAACCTCGCCATCTCTTCCTGCACCCATGTTCTAAGTGTTTCGTAATCCATCCTTCGCAATGGATTTGACTGTTGACTTGCGTATGGCACAGCATCTAATCCGCTTGCATAGTTCCCGGTACTAGATTGTGTAGGATAAATCTCATTCAAAAACAGTTCTACTCTTTCCGGGTCTGCAAGGGTTTTGTCAAAGGGAATCTCAAAAATTACGGTTGAACCGCCAGAATATGGACTTACTGTGATTTCGCCTGTTTGCTCGTTGAAGGTAAAGGCATCTATGAGTTCAAACATCGAGAACCCGCCGGAGCTCACGCCCAAATATACGCCTTTGCCAGCAAACATAGTTATGTCGTTACAATCCACGATGATGTATAGAATGCCGTCAACTACCATTGCATGTTGCCCGCCGCCTAAAGTAAATATATTGGCCTGCCAAGGGCTTATCCCTCTTACAAAAGGAGAAACTATAAACGGCTCGTACTCAGCGTCTTGGGGGGATGGCATCGGGCTGCCGTCTGCTTGTTGTATAGCTAATACAGCATAGGTACGGTCTCGGAGAATCTCCCCGGTGCTGCTGTAGATTGGATGGTCTGTGATATCTTCCCCTGATACGATAGCAAGCAAAGTGAATATATAATCGCCGGATGTGATGGACTGGTTAATGTTGATAGCACTTTCGCTTTCAAAGGCGGCGCTTAGAGCGGTATCTCCAGCTCTCTGCGCCACTTCATTAGGGCGTAGGAAATGCCATGCTGCAAATGCGGTGGCGGACAAAATCAGAAGTGCTAAACAGGCAGCGATAGCCGAGCTGAAATAACGCCTAACGGTAGATTTTTTCATGATGGGTTTCTCCTCGTGGTTTATTGCTTCCAAAGAACGCGCTTTAATATTGGCGAGATTCTTTGCGGAAAAAGCAGGGGTATAAGCTAATAGTTCGTCAAGCTGTACTGCTGATAATTCTGTAATTAAGCCTTTTTTGGCCATAGCTCGCAACCTCCTGCTTCTAATAATTTCCGCAGCTTAATCTTGGTTTGATACAGCCGGTTTTCAACTTCTTTCACAGGCATCGCAATATTCTTAGCAATGCTTGCGGGTTTTTCTTCAAAAAAATATCGTCGCATGACAATCTCTTTGTTTGGCTCGGTTAAAGACTTAATAGCTGCATAAAGCTCTTGGCACATTTCCTTGTCTATGATGTAGCCAAGCAAATCATCATCAGTTGATTGAATTGCTTCATCCAATTCAATCATCCTTGTTTTGGACAGCGTTCTATATGTGTCGAGTGCTTTACCCCTTGCGATAACAGCCAAAAATGTTTTTAACGAACCCTTTTGAGGATTAAATGCGCCAGGGTTTTTCCATACTCGGACGTAGACATCACTTATACATTCTTCTATGTCTTGTGTCGTTCCTATGTTGCTTAAAATGCCACCAACAACTACCCAAAGAAGTTTACTGTAAGTATCAATCATGCATGAAAAAGCATCTTGGTCCCCATTAAGGAGCCTTTGAATCAACTCCTCGTCACTCACTGTGGCCACCTCCTGATTTTTGTTTAAGCGCTTATGTATATAGTACGAAGGCTTTATTTAAAACACTTAAATTATCTTTATAAAAAATGCACTGTAAAAAAATAGAGCCGACAACTGTGATTTTACTCACAAATTACCGGCTAATATAAATTTTCTACGCCGCCTAACACAAAACAGGGCAAAGCTGGTTATGCCTCCATCTGAGGTGTAGCATAGCAGGTGGCCTTTCAAGTGGTGGGAAGTTAAGGTGCCCCGCTGTTTGCAGCGAAACAATAATGAGACTTCAGAGTGTTTCCTTTTATACATACGTCAAAACAAGTGTCAAGCCCGCGACTTTTTTGTCGCGGGCTTGACATATTCCTGGTCTGAGTGACAGGAGTTGAACCTGCGGCCTCTACCACCCCAATGAAGCCTCATATAGCTAATAATCGGCATGGTTGTCACAAATTTTTTAATTGGTTACTTGCATACTACTTGCATCACCTTTAGCATCGCTCAAAAAATCGTCTAATTTTGTCATAGCTTTACGCTTATGAACTGCGTCTAAATGGGTGTAGATTTCAAGTGTTGTTTTTATATCGCTATGTCCCATTTGATTCTTTGCAGTGAGTATGTCCACCCCGGCCATGTACATTATCGTGCAAAATGTATGCCGCAACCAGTGAGCAGTGATGGGCGGTATAACAAACGGCACACCATCCGGGTCAAATTTGCTTTTTGGACTTTTCTGGAATGGGCCGAAGTCCCCATACTTCAAATTGAGATCAGCAAGATAACTTTCCCACATTCTATCCCATGAGGATGGAGTGTGTATTTTTTTGCTTGCCGACACACATACATAGATACTCTCACGGTGTTCGCCCGCTAAGAATTCAACCAACCTTTGGGGAATGTCCACAACCCGAATGCTCGACTTTGTTTTAGCACTATCTTTTAGTCTAAAAGCACCTTTTACCTTTTCTACGGTTTTCGTTACGCTGATTGTCCGGGTTTCAAGGTCAATGTCGTTCCAAGTTAGCGGAATAAGCTCGCCCCTCCTAAGTCCAGCATACATCATTATCGTAGCGGCTCGTTGCGCACGGTGAGGTGTGGCGGTTATCCACGCCTGCTCAATATCAGTAAGTGCGCGGCGGGATTGAGCTTCCTGCCCTTTGGGGATTCTAACAGCATTGGCGGGATTGTAGTCCATAACACGGTTATCAACGGCGAACTGGAATATTTGGATAGCGGTACTCTTTAATCCTGAAAGCGTTTCACGCGCCATTGGACGGCCTGTATTTGGATTTTTAGCTGACAGGTCGGAAATTATCTCCTGTATGTCTACCGTGCGTATTTTGGCTATCTGCGCGTATTCCAGATAACGCTTGAGGTGACCAACTATTAGATGTCAAGCCATTTTTCTAAGAAATGCATCTTACAAAAAAGCGCATGTCAAACAAACCCTGCGAGAGAGCGAATAGTTGAAAGTTAACAAACTTACCTTAATT
>Ga0131853_10013889_pt1 | contig 14752 bp, 7 predicted proteins | sample TergutLab28metaG_FD_92764 | JGI IMG/M metagenome (GOLD analysis project Ga0131853, IMG submission 92764) | Labiotermes labralis P1 segment gut microbial communities from Petit-Saut dam, French Guiana - Lab288 P1 (version 2) (version 2) | ecosystem: Host-associated > Arthropoda: Insects >... | reverse complement strand
TATTGCTGTTAATGGTACCGGTGATGAAGATCTTGGAGGGAATAGTGTTGAAGATCTTGGAGAAGGTGGTGATGGTGATTCCTTTTGTTGATAATTATGTAGTATAGCATTAATTCTTTCAACCGTGAAGAGGCCAATATCTTTATACATTGTATTTGTTTTTTTATTTTTAATGTTTTGCTCTTTTCCTGTGCTTGTTTTTTTTTTTTTTTTTAAACATACTCTTTACTTTACATTACACATATGTAAGTAGATAATTTCAGTAAAATGTAAATAAAAGACTAATCTCGGTATTTGAAAAGGTATGTTCAAATAACAAATAAGCATTAAAATCATACATAGGAAAACAAATGAAACAGAAATAAAAGCTATAAAATTAAATATGGAAGTAACATAACTGATTCTGACAAGGCAGGAACCTTCATCTATTGACTTGAAAATCCTGTGCCTAACCCCCTTGACTGCTGAGTCTGGCGTGTATAAACACAGATTCAGCACTCATAAACAAGGTATTAAACTACCCTCTTGATTTCCTCTGAGTCCTGCTTGGTCATTTTGATTGAGGGCAGAAATTCTTTATTTTCACAGAATGTGAATAGAATTGATGAGCATGCAATTGTGCACTCCCCCTTAAGACAGACAGCTACAAAATATCCAGCCACTCACTCCCATGGTGTTGATACTGATGCCTGAAAAGGACTACCTTCATCCCACAGACTTCAGCCACTGGTTTGTACACTACCACATATCTGCACTCTTAGCTACTTGTGTCAGGTGGTTTATACCCAGAATGCACATCATATGACATATTCAGAGGAGAGAGACTGGGATGACTAAGGTCACACCAAAGACCTAACAGCGAGTTGGGAAACTCCACTCACTACAGCAGTAGCCCGTAATCCAAAAACGCTGAGGTCTTCCATTAAGTTGACCAAACGTATCAGAATAAGCACATTCCTTGATATAACTATGAGGCCCTGTTTTCCTACTACAGCCACACATTTCATATACATGAGTGGTTTAACATAACAAGTGATGCTGTCTTTCATTAAAGTTGGCACTCTGGCTGTTGGTCTGACTCATTTATGATGATGATGGTTACTGCAAATGTATGCCAATGTGTTCCAAGACATGATGTGTCTACATATGTAAAGTCAAAATTACACGTCATTTTGATTATCTTACAACCTGTCATTTCATTCTAATCAGTATAGGCCATCATAGGCCTTTCAGATCATTTGCTGTTACCATTATTAAATGGTAAGATAGAGGTATATTACTAATACTTTGATTCTGTCCTCACTTATATTATTAGCGTACTTTTACTAAGTGCTAGTGTGTTTACACAAATGACAACTTGGAAAGTCAAATAAAAAAATGAAATGCACAAAAATTTAATGCTCTCTATATGTAAGTATATTTAAACAAATATGTAACACTACAATTCTATTATTCTATGTTTCAGCTTTAAATTTATGTTTGCAATCAGCATGGCAAACAGTCATGAAAAGTTCTGGATAACTGTTACAGGGGGTCAGTGGGAGTAAACGATGGATAGAAAAACAATGCTCCATCACAACCATGGAAGCAAAATCAAGAAAATGTTTGAGCATTACACAAAAAGCTTCACTTCTATATAAAATATGTTATGTCGTGACTTGTTAAAGGCAGTGGCTATTGATTAGCAATCTAATAAGAGAACGTCATACTTGTTGCAGTTGTCATGGCACATTTATTTGAACTTTACAAAGCCTGTAATTTGAAACATAAAATTCTGTAGGGGGTGGAACAAGATGAAATATAATTAACCATGTTGCACACAACTTTTGGAAACAACACAACTCTCGTATGCGAACAAAGTTCCTGTTAAAAAACTCACCGATTTCTTTCCAGGTATAGCACACTCCCAGCTCATTAGATTCAGACTGCCATCAGCATTCTTAACTGGTCTTGCTACAAAACCCTACGAACAATTACAATAATACCTTAAAACCGAACCACTTATTAAAGGGCAGGCAACTTTTCATGAACGAAAAACTGTACTTACAAAAGGATGGTCCTTTCTCCATGCTTTTCTCTCCTCGGCTAATCTAGCAATGGCAATCCCAGACATTATTCACCTAAAATGGAACAAACGATAATGCAATGTTGTTTCTTGCGTGTGAAAATTTACTTCAGTTATGGGTCTGCAACTGACTAAAACGACGAAAACCCGCTGTAAACAACATACAATACCTGCACCGACTCTCGCTGAATGCGGGAGCCACTGAAGAACAAAAAACCTACAATACCGCACAGATCACCTAGTATAAATACCGCGACTTGCAAACTATGAAGGATGCTATTGCATCATTTACAAAAACTCTTACAGACACGGCGCCAAACGTAAAATCATTCGTTTCATTCAAGATACTGGGTATAATACTGCTTACCAAAAAACAGGCTTCCTTTCACTTTTCTTTCGAATCAGACTATAACTTTTGTGTTACTGCAGAGCGCTGACACCACGAATCACGAGGGTGCGTTCATATGCACCACACTCATGGCTATCTACTTCTCACAGATCATCTAGTTCACTACACATCAGGGACCATGCAGGAGTACGTTCATTCCGTGATCCTCACATACGACCCCTGGAGTAACTGGAAATTATATTGTACTCACCATGGATCGCACTGGCACCTAGCGTAGGAAATCACAATACGCGCCACGTATGTGTCAGCTGCCCAAAGATGTTTCTGCAAATATTACGACTACAAAGCAGGCGCGAATAATAAATTGTATGTTGGATTATGAGATCAAGAAGGGAAATATATTTCGTTCTTGAAAATACAATTTTCCCCATCAGACGATATACTTAGTTATTGAATATCATCGGGAAAAATACAGAGTAACGATTGGCAATATCTGCGAAAATCATAATTGTGCATTTAATTGGACAAGCAGGATACAGCAATTGTAAGCCCAACTTCAGGTTGCTGTGTCTTAAATAATAGGGACTTGACGCAGGGGCCTTAGGTGTATAGCCAAGGCATCTGGGCGGGCTGGCCGGGGAATTTTTTTTTTTTTATTAGTTTAAAAAAGCAAGTTCTTACATATGTGCAATTCCTTTAGTATAGAAAATTTCTGCTTTCAGTAACTTACTTTGGAAATGTTAGACAATAAATGCCTATCTATTTAACTATAGCTTTTCCCCATCTTCAGGATGATGAGAATAAGTATACAATGACAATAAGTCAAAGTTAGTCCAAAATTAAAAATAATATAATTTTTGGTTAAAATTCACGGTTTAAAGAGTATTAATATCAATGAGTTTAAAATATTACAAGATAAATGTTGTACGCAGAGAATAGTTCTGTAGAATGATGAACATAGAAGATACATGTGGTGAATTATGATCCAACTTGGTGAGTGAGATCTGCTCTGCAGTCTATCATTGCTCACCAATTTGTCATACTAATTTTGTCTCCTTCCTTGCAAAGTGCTTTTATTACTGAAAATTTAAGATGACTAGGAAAAATACCAGTACACAGCAAGTGATTATAAAAGTAGCTTAATGGGTGACTGAGAGATGCCCAAGTTTTTAAGTTTTTACTTGCTTTTTCATCATAACCCTTTTTTTTTTTTTTTTTTTGAGACACTATGGCACTTTTCATTTCAGCTTCCATGATTGGAACCATCTTTATCCTGGGGAAGTTTCCAGTTTGTTATAAAGAAATTAATGAAGTCATTAACCAAGTTGTTTGGATCTTGTATTAATTTTTCATGTGACACAAGATCTGCACTTACAACACTGCTAAATCCACATTGTAATTAAGAGGGGAAAACCCAAGATTGTGTGCTTCATTGTTGCCTACACATGGATTGTGTTGATAAGAGATCAGCTATGGTAGACAGGAAATGGGTGAATTGGTACATGAAATTCTCCAGAAGGCCATTGCTATAGTTCTCATTTACCCACAGGTATACAAGAGAAATGTGGAATGGACAACTGACCACCTAAATTCAGGAGTGATTTGTTTGAGGGTTTACTAGTAAATTATTCAGTGCAGTGTAAAGTATTTGGTCACCATGACAAAAATACAGCATAGAGACCAACAGAACAGTACTGTCCCAGAAGCTTACCTGTCACAGTCACAGAACAGAAATGTAGGCCCACAGGACTGTATGGTCATCGGCAACTATGACTAAAGGGACTACATGTAATGCTGTCGACTGTAATGTTGTTCTGTGAATTTAGCAGTATTTCTACGTCAACTCTACTATGAAAAATTATATTCTTGAATTCAGTGCTTTGGACTGGAGCCTAATAGCCCCAACATTGAGGGGTAAATTCATCCTAAAAACAAACAGCAACTAATAAATATTCTAAGCCCATAGTTATTGATCACACTTCAGCACAGCTCTGCACTTCTATGCTGAGCACTTCATACATCATGGTTCAGTAAATTATCTGCACCAACAATGTTTTTAGATGTGGAAACCAGACTTTCTTCTCCTAGATACAAGGCATGCCCACATGGTGTACTACAAACCATTTGCTTCAGATACTGGAGAAGCAAAACAGCAAGTACAGTCGGTGCAAAACATTAGAGTGAAGAGTTGTGGCTAGTCAGTCTAAGTAGGTAAGAATGACAAAAATTCCAGACAGAAATCTTCCTTTGAGGTGCGTTTTCTCATGTATGTAACATTAAGAAACTGAAGGTATCAATGGCTGTTGCTGCTATATAAAATTATTACTCATATATGCAAATAAGGTTTCTCCTCATTGACAGATTGGGCCACATTACCCCTCTACCTTTATTTCGGTCAGCAAATAATCTGTTTCACAACACCTAACATTGCCAGGGGTCATGAAGTTTTCAGTGTGGAGATACACAGTGGACTGCGTATCTCCGTACTGCATCCGTCAATCTCATGACAGTTCACAAATCATATCTCAAAATACATGCCATCTCATTCAGCTTAAGCAGGTCAAGGTGCTGTAAATACAGATTAGAACAAAATTCCAAGGGAAACCAGAAGTCCATGGTACATCTTGCTTAGATTTGTAATACAGTAAATGTTATAAGGAATATAAAAAATTGGAGAAGGGACTGTAACAATGGCATTTGAAGAAGAATATTAAAATAATGAGCATATTCATGTTTTTCTCTCGTATATTTTAAATCAAAGAATTACACATGAATTTAGAAGAAAACCATGGTTTATATAATGCCTATTTTGTTAGCAACATCAAGGGCATCATAATCACGAGCCAATCTTACATATGCTTTCTTCTTTCCATCAGGCCTGCAACAGAAGGAAAATACAGATGCAGGAATTCTTCAGATACTCTATCCAGTATTTTTGTAAGAAATTCAGAAGAGTGAAGTGGTCCACCACTTGCATTGCAACACATGAGGTACATGTACTGGATAGTGCAGGCCACACAAGAATGGGTGTAGGATGCACTATGATGGCACCTACATAAGCATATTGATGCAGTCTTGATAACAGTATGTAGGTCCCAGGAGGACTCCAGAATAGCACTGCAACCTTGTATTGATGTCAGCATCTTTAATACTAAGAACATTAAAGGACTACATATTTAGGTTGGGCAATGATGTCAAGAATGAGGTTGTGCAGTGGTACCAGTCCACCCTGCAAAGTTCTTTGTAGAGAGGATTCAATGGGTGGTGTCTTGATGCAATGGCTGTTTCAACAGCCACAAGGACTATTTTTAACAGTCTCTAATACCCTGCCCAGGCCAATTCTATATGATTTACATTTGAACATGATTCATTCATTTTCTAATATACATGGAAAAATGTAACTGGCAGGACTTTTTAAACAGACTAAACACAACATGAAAGTAGATCAGAAAGAAGTGATACTGCTGAAACAATAAATACCTATGCTACTTCACTCCTTACAACATTCTCCAATGGACATGATTCAATCTACAAGATCTGAACATAAGAATGAGAGCACTAATGACACGGAATTTAAAGCCAAATCCTAATCATGTAAAGAAAAAATAAACATCCCAGAAGAACTATAAGGCAGAGGCAGTAGAAATCTTGCAGGAACTTAGGATAAACTTCTCATTCTTCAATATGGAAAGAGCAGTGAATTATATCGCGGTACCACTCTGAATGATTATATATATATATATATATGTAAAAAGAGAGAGAGAGAGAGAGAGAGAGAGGGAGGGACACCTGACATTAGTAGGTCCTGAAGAAGAATTTTTTACCTAGCAGAGAGCAATTTGCAAAAAACATTCCTGTTTTCTGCATCAAGCTTATAGCGATTAGGGTTCTTCTAATAAGCAAACACATGCCAGATATTTGTACCATGAAACCAGATTTTAAATGGTACTTCAAGACCGAGTAATAAACTCAGTGAATTAAAAACAGTTTGTAATGGAAAGATAAAATATGACAAATGTCATGCCACCAAGTGTCCTAAACTACTGAACACATCAGTAAAAGATGCACTCTTCTAACAGCAAGAGATTGATTATACAGGTGTCCCAGGAGTTAAGGTCACTTACCTTGGGATTTAATTCCAGAGCTGATTCTGAGTCAAAAAGTCATATAAACATGGGTCCAATTCGCAATGGTTCAGGGTTATGAGTTTTTGAAGTACAGTAAATAAATCAGAAAGGAAAGAGGAGCACTGTGCATTTATTGACATATGTTGTTAAATGTATAGTTACAGATTAGCCGTTGAACACTCAGACAAGTTGTTCAAAGTGTCCTCCGTCTGCTTGGATGCATTTTCTGACTTGTGTGACCAGAGAACTTGTAACCTTACAAAGCGCTGCAACATTGTTCATGCTTCTTGCAGCACAGAGAATTCACTGGAGTAGTTCTTCTCTCGTGTTCACCTTGTGTGCATACACCACAGCTTTCACGTAACCACAAACATGGTAATCTAACGGGTTCTGATCCAGTGACCGTGGTGGTCAATTCTGTGCACTGCCACGACCAATCCATTGATTTGGGAATGTATGATTCAGATACTGCGATACGACCTGACTGAAATAAGGCGGCGCTCCGTCATGCTGGTAATATAACTGTCGTCATGTTTGTAGAGGAACATTCTCTAAGAGTGCTTGTAGTTCATCTTGTAAAAAGTTGGTGTAAACTCGATGGTCCATACATTTTACCGCAATGTCTGACAGGTGATATTTACGCCAACTTTTTCCATATGAACTGCCAGCACTCTTAGAGAATGTTCCTCTACAAATACGACAGATGTATTACCAGTATGATGGAGCGCCCCCTCATTTCAGTCAGGTTGTAAGGCAGTATCTGAATCATAAATTCCCAAATTGATAGATTGGTCATGGCGGTGCACAGAATTGGCCACCATGCTCACCAGATCAGAACTCATTAGATTACCATGTGTGGGGCTACATGACAGCTATGGTGCATGCACACAAGAGAAGAACTACTCCAGCGAAGTCTCAGCTCTGCAAGGAGCATCAACAACGCTGCAGTCCTTTGTAAGGTTACAAGTTCTCTGGTCATACGAGTCAGAAAATGCATCCAAGCAGATGGAGGACACTTCGAACAATTTGCTTGAGTGTTGAAAGGTGAATCCGTAACTGTATATTTAACAACAAAGCTCAATATTTGCACAATGCTCCTCTTTCATTTCTAATTTATTTACTGTACTTTAAACACTTGTAACTCCTGAACCGTTGTGAATTGGACCCATGTGTATATGACTTTTTGACTGAAAATCAGCTGTGGAATTAAATCCTGAAGTAGTGACCTTAACTCTTGGGGCACCCTGTACATGAGGTACAGAGGCACCATGAAGTAGCAGGAATTGTACATCAACAGACAGCTGTAAGTTATGACTTGCAAATCATACAGCACCCTAATGAAAATACATATACGCTACAAAGAATGTACGTGAAAACTATAAAATATATTATAGCAGTGATAATGAAAGTACCATACCTGATTAAGGTGTTGACCTTGGCTACATCAATATCATACAGTTTTTTCACTGCTGCACGGACATGGTGTTTGTTAGCACGGGTGTGCACAATGAATACCAGCGTATTGTTGTCTTCAATTTTTTTCATTGCAGCTTCAGTTGTTAATGGGAACTTGATAATATTGAATGCATCCATACTGAAAAATTATCAAAATAAATTTGCCCATATCAAATGGGTAATTATGCTAAAGTATAACATACACATACATACATAAGACACATGTACATACATTTTATGGCTCCAAAAGTTACAATGCCTACAGAATGTAGAACAAGCCATAATATATACAACATACAGGTCAGGACAATTAAAAATACGAATTTACAACAGATGTCTGACAATTGAAAAACAGAGAGTAATGCATGCTTTGACAGTGGGTGATGTAACTCCTCAATGGGTTTACATCAGACAATAAACTCAGCTGACAGGAAGTGCCATCTGGGTCACCTTCTCACAAGTAATGGCTTCATAAGCATGACTAAATGTGGATTACTCATAACCTCCAGACAGGGCAGGGCAATCAAAACAGCTATGGAAGGCGATATTATATTTGCAATAACAAATGTGGTCTTACAATATGGGGAATTTCACAGTACCTTTAAGAGAACTATTAGTAAGGAAGTGACTGTCTTCTCTGTTTTTCATGTTTCATATAGTCTAATAATTTCACAGCATGTGACACACCTTCTGGTTTTCTTCGCTTACTTTTTCATCTCTTTCATTTCACTGATTTTTGTCATCAATCAGTTCCCAAGATAATAAGTTTAATATGGCAGCTTGCATACAAAATTCAAACCCACCAAAATGACTCTGTCCCAAGTGCTTAAATTGGCATTTTTAATCAGCATGAAAAAGGCTGTCACCATTCACACTATAAAAGACCAATAATTGCACAGATCTAGAAGATATGGTATTTTTTTAGGCCAATGGGAATAAAGAGGCATACACCAGGATTTTGGTACATATCAAAGAACTGTCACTGGTTAATTTCACTTTATTATACATAAAATACTCTAGTAATGGACTGTGTATCCTATAACAGAGTCTATTTCTTAATTTCATACTTGGTACATGCTTGACTGGCTGCCTTGTGTTTTCTTAGGTGCCTCATACTGTGGGCACATAAATGAAATGTGCACACAACAGCAGCAACAACAAACTTAACTCACTCAAACATAAACGTATACTTAACGGATGTCAGAAGCTTGTATTGTCTGATGCCCCCAAAACAACTGACCAGCTGAGGCAAAGGTTTGGTGATATTATGATGTTACAAGGTCAATTCTAACAGGCAACAGGTCACTGCTAGCAGGCAACAGAATGCACTCATATTGTGACCCATCTACTTTAGAACCTTGGTGGGAATTTTTGGCCATTAACAGAAAACAAATAATTTGCAGACATGTCTGCTGGAGTTGGGCAATTATGACTGTTGCTGCCCCAAGCCACAGTCACAAGAGGAATGAATTCTGCATGTGGAATTGGCTGTGACTGTACAAACAGTATTAATACAATGCACTGCACAACTGCACCACTAGTGTGTCAGGGATAATGCCTTGGTGGGGAAAGAAATAACTAACATAAGCTACTAATATGCTAAACCAAGACACAACAGTTGAAAAAACAAAGAATAATTATCAGAAGGGAGTTTTATCACGTGAAAATTTCACCAGAACAGTACTATAAAGATTTAAAATGCATCCACAAGACATAAGACAGGGACGGCTGTATTAATACTTGACTGCACCCATTACTAAAGGCAGAACAAATGAACTGTTCAATGTAACGACACAGATGGAATTAATTTTATAGTTGGACAATTTTGTAAGACTTTTTGTTCATTCCTCTCATAACAAAAATCCTCTTTTACATTCCTCTCACACTTGGTTAATATAGTCCCTAAAATCAAGAGCCAAAAATTCAGCATGTACAAAACAACCCCCTCACACCATCAAAAATTATTTTAATCTTCAATAGCAACTTGAAACTACGTAGGGTAAAGGTGTCGGAGGGACCTGGAACCTATTTCTAATAAGAAACTGTTTGCCTCTGAATTGCAAGACACACAATTTTACTTACCAGCATCACTTAATAACATATATATTCTGATATTTCACTTAAAATATTTATGAAAGATTACTTTGATGACCACATATTTCGGCTACAAAGCAATAATGTACAGTAAACTTACCGATTTCGTTTTGGAACAGATTTTCTAGGGTACTTTGGATTTCTGGGAGGCCGTAATGTTTTAGGCCGGCGGAAGTGGACCGAAGTCCTCACCTTCCTAACACGTGTTCCATGTACGCCCTTGATAACCTACAGAATGGGAACAAAATATATCCTAGATTCTACAGCATTAATGACAAAATGTTCATATATAAACTGATGTTAATCAGAAATGTGTTTAATCTGTTTTCACACATGTTTCAAAGAGATTCCCACACATTTACTCATCATTCAGTGAACAATATACCTGGTAAATGCACACAACCCAAACACACACACAAACTTACCTTCTTCTGAGTTCTGAGTGCCTTCTGCAGTGCTGGTTTAACAACTTTCCCACCTTTCTGTAATTTTGGAGCAACATCCCTCTTTGGTTTCTCAACAACCTTCTTTACTGCTCCTTTCACAGGAGTCTTTCCTGCAGCTTTTGCACTAGGTTTGGCTGCAGGTTTAGCTCCAGGTTTTGCAGGGGCTTTGGGTGCAGGTTTTCCTGCTGCCTTTACAGAAGGCTTTCCTGTTGCCTTGGGTGCAGCAGGCTTTGCAGCAGCAGGTTTGGCAGCAATGGGTTTGGCAGCAGCAGGTTTGGCAGCTGTAGGTTTTGCAGCTGCAGGTTTGGCTGCAGTGGGTTTGGCAGCTGGGGATTTGGTTGCAGTGGGTTTGGCTGCAGAAGTTTTGGATGTTGTGGGTTTGGTTGAGGCTGCAGGTTTTGCGGGGCTTGCAGATTTGGCAGGGGTTGCAGGTTTAGCAGGGGTTGCAGGTTTGGCAGAAGTTCCTGCAGCTGCTGCTGGTGCTGGTGCTGCCTTCGGTGCTGCTGCTGGCTTAGCTGCAGCAGGCTTTGCCGCCTTTGCAGTGGAAGGAGTTGATCCCGAAGGTGTTGCTGGTGCTGCAGCTGGTTTCTTCTCTGTCTTTTTTTCTTGCTTCTTCTCTGTCTTCTTTTCAGCAGGTTTACCTGTAAAATGAGTATCAATATAAAACCAAATGCAGCAGAATTCTTTACCACATTATTCGTTCACTTGTTGGCTGGGACAGCACAGTCAGGAAAGAAACTCACTATTGGCTGGATGGCCTGGGGATCAAATCCTGGTGGGAGTGAGATTTTCCATGCTTGTCCAGACTGGCCCTGGAGCTCACCCACCCTCTTATAAAATGGGTACTGGGTCTCTTTCATGGAAGCAAAGCAGCCGCGGAAAGGCATCACCCACCACCATCCAGTGCTGAGGTTAAAGAAAGGGTAGAGCTATACCTCTAGTACCACGCTGTGCCTTCATGGCCTGTTGTACGGTGAACTCTACCTTTCATTTTTACTGCACCTTTTATTCATTTATGTTCCATTCAACAGTGCTGTTACTGACTCAAGACTAAATAGAGAATCAAATGATGCTAAAATGCCTTATTTCATCTGACCCATATCACTTGTCATGTCCCATCAGCTTGCTTTGCACAAAAAGTAGATGACCTATGAGATTCTCCACATGTGCTGTATTGCAGCATGCTTGATAGTTATGTAAACATCAACGGTCTTGGTCATAACAGGGATCCCACTGGAGCATCATATATTCCTGCAAGGAATGAATTTTGTGACGAGGTACCTAAATGGGGTGTATAATGGGCAGACACCACATTTGTACAGTTAAGTTACGAAGATTGCATTCATCTCAGCAGGTATTTGAACTCAGCATAAACAGTACTGACTGGCTAACAGTTGCATGTTAATCTACAAACTGCCATTTCAAGATGAGGTTGGAAAATGGTGAACAAAGTTGTAACTATGATTACTGGGCCAATCTTTTTTCTGCGATCATAAAATTATATTGGTATGTTACATATATTCTGACACATGTCTATGCCTCATTTTAGTAAGAGAGTACAAACAATCTTATGCATTGGTTAGAGACTGTTTTTGGTAACAAAATAGCATGTGATTGTGACCTCCTAGTCTGCCATATCTGAACCCATTTGTTATTCACTTGTAGACCATGCAGTATAGTGTACAGTAATATCACTGTACTTATGACAAGTAAAAAAACACCCAGGTTTTAATGTAATTAATTCACCAGCAGAACTCTGATGTGCAAGAAATGTGTCTGGTATGCGTGATGTATTTGCAAGCACCAATCCCTCCCCACTCCCCTGCCAAAAAAAAAACTTTCTTCAAATATGGTAAGTAAAACTTAATGCTAACTGTAGAATATTAACTAAAATGCACATACCCTGACTCAACACAACGTAGAAGAATGGTAGAAGTGAACAGCAATGTGGGTCACATAATACAACAACCATACATTATCATTAACTATAAAGGCTGTGGAATGAAGTGGTTATGATCCAACCTGAGACAAAGCTGGAACTAGGCACACTGAATTTGATATGCACATAGACTCCAAACATACCTAAACATTATGCATGAAACAGTGTTTAGGTCAACAATTACAAAAATGGCAACAATCTCAAACTGTCAAATTAACTGCTCACAGATGATGTGCCTAAGTATTAAGTTTTTTTACAAAAATAAAACTAAAATGAACAATACTGACATATATGTAGAACTACAAATACAGGAAACAGAAAAGATAAGAGTTATGGGTTCAACTCATAATTCCTTAAAAAGAATTAAATTATGGAAAAATGTGAACAACCTTGTTAATCTGCAGCAATCCAAACACATATGGTGTTGCAAAGCTAGGTCAAAATTATTGTCTTGAAAATGATTTTTGCAAATTTCAATTTCCAGTTCATTTTCTCTGAGATTAATTTTATCAACAGAGTATGAAGGCTTCACTGAAAAATGAGTTACTTATGAACAATTTTAAAAAGTCTGTCATTACCAACACACAACTGGCAACCACAACATGAAAACACTTCAGAGGAACTGAGAAAACCCACAGTATACCCAAATTCATAAAATGCTCCATCCACTCTGTTTTTTACAGCAGTATGTCCAAATAACACACAGGCTTGCCCAGATAATATGGCCAGCACATACACATGTGGGTGGTTAATCATGATGTGTTTACAAACACACCCAAAAAGGACTTAAAAACACCAAAAGGCAATACTCTACTACCAGTCAGCCACACTGTATCCAGTGTGCCATGACAAAGCAGACGGCTGTGGGTTGTGGTTGGGCGTGTCCACGCCCAACAGCACCCCCTTCAACTGAACCAGCCAATCTATACAGACATTGGTTAGCATTTAGGCTATCTCTCAGTAACAGTGAGTGTAGCCACTGCCACACAGACACTGCATGCCAGCATCTGCACTGGAAATTTTCCTGCTGTGGTCAACCAGTACAATAGTAGAACTGATAATAAAGTCCGCAGAATGATTGAGTAATGCCTTTAAATTTCCTTAAAATTGGCTATTTTACTGCCATTTGGGCATAAATACAAGAATTTAAGAGAAACAGTAAATGTTAAAGTACCTTACTGTAAAATACACCGATACTCAATTAAAATGTATTGTGTCAAGCTAACAATAATGAATCTCAACAATCATTCCATATAAAAAAGTAGCAGTACCTGTAGCAAACAATGTTCTAACTTTCTGCGTACTTCTGGTCAACATACAAATCACAATACAGCACCACTCCCTGTTTACCGCAATCTGTAGCAATGCAATAAAATAGCAGTAAATTGAAATACTGCAGGATTGGAAAAGTTTCCTGAAATTCTACGACACATTTTGACTGTCCTCAAAACTTTTAATTTAAACATCAGTACAAACCACACAAGCTACTTTGAACAGTACAATGTACACTCTACCTTGTAAAAGTACATACAGTACCACACATTGCATTTAGGGTTACTTATTGTTCCTTAAAATGTTCATAAGTTTTTGTGATACCAGTTCACACAAAAACTTCAAATGGGTGCTAAGTGAAGGCGGTACTAGATAGAAGAGAACCATATCACAGACCAAATGTAATTTGGTATGCAACAGTAAGTACAGACAAGTTTGGCTACGTACATCACAAGCCATAACTTCAAAGCAAGCTTGGTATGCTGCTACCTCAGACAACTGGCAGCCATACAAAGCACTTCCCACATTAAACTCCTCCCGCAATATATTATGTCCCACCTACATTTCCGGTTGTATCTCTTAAGCCATTTGCTTTCTCCATTACACTCCTCCCACAACCTACAATGTCCTACCTATATTTCTCGTTAAATTTCAAAGGACATCTGGCTTTCCCCAATGTACTTTGTGTTAAAAAAAAAAACCAACATTTATGTCATATCTCCAGAATGTCCGAATTTTACTCTATATTAACACCGACCACTATGTGAGCTGACAGTTACAGTATCTGCAGAATTCCTCTCTAGTCTCCTTCAATGTCTTCTTTTGCTGGTCAGTCACAGAAGTGTGTTTGATGAGTGGGGGAGGAGACATATACACATTCCAAATTCTGAGGTGTGTCATCCCCGTTGTGTGTAGAAAAGACTAATAGTGAGGTAAATATCAGTCATGAAACCACAACTATGGTAGTATGGATTTATGATGGTATTTAATAGCAAAAAATAACTA
>Ga0131853_10013888_pt1 | contig 14752 bp, 12 predicted proteins | sample TergutLab28metaG_FD_92764 | JGI IMG/M metagenome (GOLD analysis project Ga0131853, IMG submission 92764) | Labiotermes labralis P1 segment gut microbial communities from Petit-Saut dam, French Guiana - Lab288 P1 (version 2) (version 2) | ecosystem: Host-associated > Arthropoda: Insects >... | reverse complement strand
TATGGTGGAAATTCGTCTTTTATCTGCTCCCATTGCTCATCACTTAGTTCATATCGTCTTTGTGGCATTTTTTCATCTCCAGCTCTCTTTCTTGGAGATATTATATCACATTTTGACTTTTCAGACACAACCTAGTTTAATGGTACGGAGTGTGGTATAATTTTTTACTAGTGATTCATACATAGGAATCAGAATAATGGAAACCATAAAAGATATTTATAATAAATCCATAAGAAAACATCAATTGATTTAGAATTGGAAGTGAAAACTGTGTCTGAGAATGTGATAAGAGATCTCAAAGCCAAAACATTAAATATTAAATCGAAAAAAGAAGAAAAATGGCTATATGAAGCTACCACAGGTTTATTGGATAGGTTGATGGCATTTATATTTTTGATCATCTCATTACCAATTCTAATTTTTTTTGCGGTCTTGATTAAATTCGAAGATGGGGGTCCAATTTTTTATTGTCAAGACAGGGTTGGGAAAGGAGGATATCCTTTTGTTGTTTACAAGATGAGATCAATGTGCGTAGATCATGCTGGGAATGGGGCTTCAGAAACTGAGATGAATGATCCTCGAATTACAAAGATTGGAAGAGTTATGAGGCTAACACGTATTGATGAGATACCTCAATTGTTAAACATTTTGTTAGGAAGCATGAAGCTTATAGGTCCTAGACCACTCGTTCCAGAACAAATTATAAAATATTCCAATGAATTGCCTGATTTTGTGAATCGTCTTGTAGTTAAACCAGGCGTAACTGGATGGGCTCAGGTTAATGGTGGGAATGAAGTTGTGCCGAAGGAAAAACTATGTTTAGATATAGAGTATATTGAAAATCGCGGATTTTTGATGTACATGAATATAGTTTTGAAAACAATTTGGGTTGTTTTGAGTGGGGATGGAGCGAGATGAATGAAAGGTGTTTGTGTGGGAGAGAAATATAGTGTAGTTATGGCAGTTTATCATAAAGAAAATCCTGAACATCTTGCGTTAGCAATTGAGAGTATTTTAAATCAAACTATTCAGCCACATGAGTTTATAATTGTTCAAGATGGACTATTGACTTTAGAATTAGATAGAATAATCAATTTTTATGAAAATGAAAATTCATTTATTAGAGTTATTAAGCTAGAGAAAAATCAAGGACCTGGGGGAGCTCGGAATGTTGGTATTAAAAACTCTACAAGTGAACTTATTGCAATAATGGATTCTGATGATATATCTATTAATAACCGTTGTGAGAAACAGCTTAATACTTTTAGACAATTTGAAAATTTGGCAATATTGGGTGGAATGATTGATATTTTTTATGATAATCCAGACTCAATTGTAGAATCTCGCGTTGTTCCTTTGGAAAATGATGAGATAAAAAAATTTATGAAAAGAAGAAGTGCCTTTAATAATGTAACAGTGATGTTTTTGAAAAATGCTTTTTTGGCAGTTGGTGGATATGATTTGCAAACTAGAGCGGAAGATTATATTCTTTTTTCGAAAATGATTAACTCAGGATATTTAGGAAAAAATATAAACGAAACGCTTGTGCTAGTACGTGGAGGAGAGTTCAACTTCAAAAAAAGAAAAAGCTGGCAACATTGTAAAGAGGAAATTATGGCACGATATAAACTGCTTACCATTAAAAATATCGGCCTTAAGGATTTTTTGATTACATCTGCTGCTTTTTTAGCTATATTCATCATGCCGATGTTTTTATTAAAAATATTAAATCAACGAGTTTTAAGAAAAAATGCAACACAAACTAGTGAAGCAAAAATATAAAATTGATATTATTAAATGGTGATGTGTTATGACAGTAGAAACTTTAATTGCAACTATGAATCAAAAAAATCATGATATTCTTACTCGTATGAATATACAAACAGATGCAATTGTTGGAAATCAATCAATTGAGGACAAAATTGAGCGATTTTCTTTTGAAGGAAAAAAGATACAATTTCTTACTTTAAATGAAAAAGGAGTTGGACTGAATAGGAATAATGCATTAATGAGAGCAAAATCAGATATTTGTGTACTAGCAGATGATGATATGGTATTTATAGATGGTTATGAAAAAATTGTGCTTGAACAATTTCAAAAATATCAAAAAGCTGATGTTTTGATTTTTAATCTTCTCGAAGAAAAACCTATCCAACCAATTACTCTTAAAGACATGAGTGTGACTAAACTGAATTTTATGAAATATGGAGCTGCAAGAATCGCTTTTAGGAGAGAAAAAGTAACAATGAATGGGATTAGTTTTAATTTGAACTTTGGTGGTGGAACTTCATTCAGTTCTGGGGAAGATACTTTGTTTTTGAATGAGTGTTTAAATAAAAAATTAAAAATAATTGCAGTTAATGTTTCACTAGCTTATTTGAATGATGCAAGAGAATCAACGTGGTTTGCTGGCTATTCGGAGAAATTTTTTTATGATAAAGGGATAATTTTTAAACTCGTTGCACCAAAGATTTATAAGCTATATATTTTAAGATTTGCATTATTGAAGCAGAAACTTTATAAAAAAGAAATGCCTTGGTTTAAAGCATATAAGTTTATGATTTCAGGTAGTAAACATGTTTGATTGTTAATAATTTACATTTAATGTGAGGAAGAAAATGAAAATCGCTGTCATAGCCTGGTCATTGAGTTCAGGTGGTATTGAACGAGTAGCAAGTGTTTTAACGAATAGGATGATTGATGACAACCATGAAGTTTCTATTATAACTCTTTCTGATAATAAAGAAGGAGTTGAATTATATAATGATAAAATAAAAATGATACATTTGTCATCTGGTTTTAATAATAGGGTTATCAGACCAATGTCTAAAATATTAGAACTTAGGAGATACATAAAAAAGAAAAAATATGACGTTCTGATTCCACTTTCTTTCGGAATAGTCATAACAACTATTATAGCTAGAGGTTTTTCGAAAGTTAAAACGATTGGTTCAGAGCGGACAGATCCTAGCAAAGAACCTAATTCAAGAATTATGAAATTGTTAAGAAATATCGCCTATTCGAGAACATCTAAAATGATTTTTCAAACAGATGAAGCGAAAAATTATTTTTCAAAAAAAGTTCAGCAAAAGGGTGTTGTTATTCCGAACCCTATTCATGATAATTTACCGATTCGTGACTCTCGCTTATCACGCGAAAAAATAATGGTAAATTTTTGTAGGTTAGTTCCACAAAAAAATCTTTTTCTTTTAATAGATAGTTTTTTTGATTTTTGTGTTGATTATCCCGAGTATAAACTTGTGATTTATGGACGTGGACCTTTAGAAAAGGAATTACGTGATTACATTAATAAAATAGGTTTGGCAGAAAAAATAGAAATTTACGATTTTACCACTGAAATACATCTAAAAATTATAAATTGTGCTATGTTTGTGTCTTCATCAGATTATGAGGGTATTTCTAATTCAATGCTCGAAGCAATGGCACTAGGAATTCCAACTATTTCGACAGATTGCCCTGTTGGTGGTGCAAGGCTTGTTATAGAAAATATGGAGAATGGAATATTAACTACTGTCGGAAGTAGAAAAGAATTAACTGATGCAATGAAATATGTTGTTAATAATCCTGTAGAAGCTGAAATAATGGCAAATCGAGCAATAGAAATTAGAAATCAATTGTCTTCATCAAATATTGTTCAAAGATGGTATGATGTTATTTTTGATGATTTGAAATCTTAATGAAATAATTCTTGTTCTTTCAAGTGAGAATATGAGAAAATAATAGTCCTATCTCGCGAATAACGAATAGTATTTGGTATTTTATCTTACAATTGAGTTTTATAGGTTGAGCCGATAAGGAGATAAATAATGAAGAAAAAAGTGTTTTCATCTCAACTCTCTCTACTTAAAGTAGAATTGAAATTGTTAATAATTTCTTTGTTGATTATTTTTGGGACAAGTAACCCAATTTTTACGGTAATATCATTACTATTTATAACTCTTATAGTTTTAAGAGAATCTATTAACACAGGGATGGCTGTTTTGCTTTTTTTGCTTCCATTTGCTGGAGTGTTTAAATTGTCATCGGATGGATTTGCTCTCATTAACTTAGTTGTAATAGTGATGGTTTGTAAACTTTTATACAAAAGTAAATTTAAGATAAATTTTCTATCTCTACTGCTCATGTTGATATTTTTAATATTTAATGTTGTATTTCACGGAAACACAGGAATATTTGAGCTAATCAAACTATGTATATATATGTTTTTATTTAACCTTTTCTTTCATAATGATGAGACTAAATCACTCAGGGAGTTACTTACAATTTTTTCGTTTGGTATTATTTTAGCAGCAACTTTCGGAACTATGACTGAAATCTTTCCTTCGATCTCCCATTACATTGGAGAAGAGGCGATTTTACGAACGATTTCACGTGAGAGAATACACAGATTCTCTGGACTATATAATAATCCAAACTTTTTCACGATGGATATTACAATTGCATTAGCATGTTGGATTTGTCTCTTTTTAGCAGATAAGGCTAAGAAATTTGACTTCGTATTCGTTATTTTTCTTATTTCCTATGGCTTAATGTCAATTAGTAATTCATTCATTTTAGCTCTTGCAATATTAATTTTATTATTTGTGTTACAGTTAGCCAAAAAAAGTATTGTTAAGTTGTTTTCATTCGGTATAATTTTCATTTTTATTATTTTCTTGGCTTATCATTTTATCGATGACCAAGTAATCTATGGGTATATTGATAGAGTAACCAGAGCAGGGAATTTTGCAGATATATCTGAAATTACAACTGGAAGATCTGATTTATGGCAATTTTATATAGAATATATTTTTTCATCTCTTTATAGTTTATTTTTTGGTTTTGGTATTGGAGTCTCACTTTATCAATCAGCACACAACTTCTTTTTGGAAATTTTATTTAATTTAGGGGTTATAGGAACAATTATATATATATTTAATATTTATTGTGCATTTGATTTACGGAAAATTAAAAATATAAAGGGTAGTTATGTTTTCATACCACTTATAATGTTTTTATTTCGTGCATATGCGATAAATCTTTTGTTACGAGATAATACTCTATTTTTCATAGCACTTATAGTTTTGTGCCTAAAAGAAGATTTTATTGACAATAAGGTTGATAGAACAAAGAATAAAGGGATGTATTTTTATGAAGAACAACCTATATAAAAAATCAAATAAAAACCTAATTCTTGAGTTTAATGGTCTTCCTGGATCAGGAAAAACTACTAATTCATCAGTTTTAGAAGCAGAATTAAATAAACTAGAAATCCCTGTTGTTTCATATTCTGATTTTCTGTCAAATGAAGGGAAAAATAATATTTTACGATTAACTAAAGCTCTTTTAAATGTTCCTTTCTTTATTACTATAAAAATAACATTGCTAGGTTTTTCTTTAAAGAATAATGATAAACTTTGGAGAATCTTGACTTGTATATATGTGTTTGAAAAATACATATTATTTAATAAAGAAGCTACAGGAGTATTAATCGTTGATCAAGGAATAATACAAGGTATTATTTCATTATTTCATTTAAATAATCACATCTCAAGAAAACAAGAAAGAAATATTAATTCAATTCTTTCTTTTATGAATAAAAAAAATGTTATTATAGTTAATTCGATTTGTGAAGTGGGATTGGTTTGTGAAAGATTATCTCAGCGAAAACATAATGGTAGTCGGTTTCATGATATGAATAGTATGGAATTGGAGAAGAATCTTATGATACAAAACTCTCTTTTTGACAAGATACGTAATCTAATAATTCAAAAGAATATGAGTCAAATTAATATTAATATGGAATCAACACCCTACGATAATTATAAATTTGTTCTTTCAAGAATAATGGAATTATTATAAATAGTACTACTAATAGCTTTGTCAAATTAGCCTTTATATGTTTTGAAATATTACTTATAATAGTTTATTAACTGACAAAATGTTTAGATTATATAAACAAGAATTGGAGATTTTTATGCGTACTAAAAGAGCATTATATAATACTGTTGCCTCACTATTTTTACAATTTGTTACAATTGGAACTGGCTTAATTCTTCCCCCTCTAATTATTGGTACTTTTGGGTCGGAAACTAATGGGTTGCTCAACTCAATCACGCAATTTTTAAAGCATATTGCACTTTTAGAAGCTGGTGTTGGACCTGTCACCAAGGCTGCTTTATACAAACCTTTAGTTACGAAAGATGATAAACAATTAAAAGCAATTTTAAATACAGCTACAATTTTTTTTAAAAAAATCGCATTAATTTTTATAGCGTATATAATTATTCTAGTTTTAATTTTTCCATTGTTAAGTGAAACGAATTTTGATTGGCTTTTTATATCTTCATTAATCTTGATTAACGCTATCAGCACATTCTTTCAATATTACTTTGGTATAACCTATTCTCTTCTTTTGCAAGCAGATCAAAAATTGTACATCTCTAATCTTATTCAAATATCAACTTTAACACTTAATGCCATATGTATACTCATTTTAATTAATTTAGGTAGTGGTATTCATATTATAACTTTAGTTAGCTCTTTGATTTTCGTTTCAAGACCTCTTATTTTATCCTATTATGTAAAAAAACATTACAAAATTGATAAAATCGAAACTACGGAAACTGTCAAATTAGAACAAAAATGGGATGCATTAGTACAACATATTGCAAATGTAATACGTTCAAGCAGTGGGGTTTTGGTTTTAACAATTTTTGCAACTTTAACAGAAGTGTCGATTTTTTCTGTTTATAACATGGTAGTTATGGCATTACGTGGAATTGTTTTGACTTTTTCATCTGGGATAGGAGCTGTTTTCGGTAGTATGATAGCTAATGGTGAGTGGAAAAAACTTAATCGAACTTTTAAAATTTATGAATTTATTACTAGCAGTGTTTCAATTGTATTTTTTACTACTGCTGGTCTACTGATTATTCCTTTTATGCATATATATACAAGAAACTTTACAGATGCTAATTATATAAGACCGTTGTTTGCTTACTTATTAATTACTTCTGTTGCTATTTATTGCATGAGAACACCGTACACTTCAATTGTAACAGCTTCAGGAAAGTTCAGAGAAACAAATAAAGGTGCATTTATTGAGGCATTTATCGGACTCGCACTCTCAGTAATTTTAGTGATTAATTTTGGAATGATAGGGGTCGCAATAGGAGCGACAATTGCAATTGTTTATCGAATGATTGATTTATCATGTTTTGCATCTAGGCGTATTTTAAAGAGAGCTTTGACTATATTTTTCAAAAGAATATTCGTCTCTATTGTTAATGTGTTTTTAATTATAATAGTAGTAGTGAATTTATTCCCATCACTTAATCCATCTACTTATCTTAATTGGACATTATATGGAGTAATTATTTTCTTAATTTCTTCAATCATAACAATTACGTTAGCACTTGTGTTTTATCGTCATGAGTTTCAAAAAATAATTATGAAACTCAAGCGAGTGATAAAGGCGTAGATTTACAATCAGAAAGTTTTTCCTACTATTATAAGGAGGTTCAAATCTATGAACAATATCTTAATCACAGGGGCAGCCGGTTTTGTCGGTTTCCACTTATCAAAAAGTTTATTAGATCAAGGATCAATGATTATCGGTTTTGATAATCTCAATGATTATTACGATGTCAGTTTAAAGCATAGTCGTCTCGAAATATTAGCTAAGTATGAAAATTTCACTTTTATCAAAGGTGATTTAGCAAATAATGATGATGTAATAAATGTATTTAAAGAATACCAACCTGTGGTTGTTGTACATTTAGCAGCGCAAGCAGGGGTTCGTTATTCAATTGAAAATCCGCAAGCTTATATGGATAGTAATATGACTGGCTTTTTTAACATTTTAGAAGCTTGTCGTCATAACCCAGTTGCGCATTTATTATACGCTTCATCGAGTTCAGTTTACGGTAATCAAGAAAAAATTCCATTTTCAACAACTGATAATGTTGATCATCCAGTTAGTTTTTACGCTGCAACAAAGAAAAGTAATGAGTTGATGGCTCATACGTATAGTCATTTATATAACATCCCAACGACGGGGTTACGTTTCTTTACGATTTATGGCCCTTATGGGCGACCTGACATGGCGTATTTTGGTTTTACAAAGAGCATTATTAATGGCGAGCCGATTAAGATCTTTAATAAAGGTGATATGTATCGTGACTTTACTTACGCAGATGATGTTGTTCAAGGGATCACTAATATGTTGTTGAATCCACCAAAGAAAAAAGAAGGTGTAGCACCTTATAAAATCTATAACATCGGCAACAATAAACCTGAAAAGTTAATGCATTTCATCGAAACATTAGAAAAAGCAATTGGTAAGGAAGCTAAAAAAGAATTTTTGCCAATGCAAGCGGGTGATGTTTATCAAACGTATGCTGATGTTGATGATTTAATGCAAGATTTTGATTTCAAGCCAAGCACGTCAATTGAAGAAGGGTTGCAAAAATTTGTAGATTGGTACAAAGCGTATTATTCTATACTTGATTAAAATGAATTGTAGAGGCAAATGAGTGATTAAATCAGCGGTTGATGCGAAAAAATTCGTTGGCTTTTTGAGCTTACATGTAGTATAATGTGAGCAAGAAGAACTTGATCAGGAGGCGAATAGCGTGGGACATTATGTAAATCCAGAATCTAGAAAATTTCAAATGAGTTTAAACTCAAAAATCTATGTAGATAAAAGCGATCTGATTATAAAGACCAATGCTTTATTAGATACTGAAGGCAGGTTCATTTGTATCAGTAGACCACGAAGATTTGGTAAGACAATGGCAGCTAATATGTTAGCAGCTTATTATGGTATCGGTGAAACAACTGTTGACTTGTTTAATGATCTAACGATTGCCAAGCATCCAACTTACGAAAAACATTTGAATCAGTACAATGTTTTAATGATTAATATGCAGGAATTTTTAAGTCAGACGAATTCTATTGAAGCTCTAATAGATTTGTTGAAGTTAAGAATAACGAGTGAATTGAGAACAGTGCATCCAGAAGTCAGTTATACGGATTTGGATGATTTCATTTTGGTCATGAAAGATACATATGCTCAAACAAAAAGACCATTTGTCATTCTAATTGATGAATGGGATTGTTTGTTTAGAGAATATAAGCATGATGTAGAAGCACAAAAAAAATACCTCGACTTTTTACGACTGTGGTTTAAAGACCAAGCTTACGTTGGACTTGCGTACATGACAGGAATTTTGCCGATAAAAAAGTATGGAACACATTCAGCACTTAATATGTTTGATGAATATTCAATGATAAAACCATATCAATTTCTAGATTTTTTTGGTTTTACGGAAGAAGAAGTTTTAAAGCTTTCAAAGGAATATAAAGTTGATTTTGAAGAAATTAAAAAGTGGTATAATGGTTATTTTGTAGATCGAAATCAGCCTATTTATAATCCGCGCTCTGTTAAATCCAGCTTGTTAAACAGGGAATTTGACAGTTATTGGAGCAGCACAGAAACATATGAAGCTTTGAAAGATTATATCAATCTGAACTTTGATGAGTTAAAAGACAAAGTGACTTTACTCCTTTCAGATGTGGCTGTCCCCATAATAACGAGAAGTTTTGTCAATGATATGACGACTTTCAATTCGGCAGATAATATTCTAACGCTTCTTGTACACTTAGGCTATTTGACTTATAATTTTGAGAATGGTACAGTAAGAATTCCTAATGAAGAAATTAAGGGTGAGTTTGTTACAGCAATTACTTCTTTAAAATGGCCAAATATTGTCGATGCTCTGCGGAATTCTCAACAACTATTAGAAGCAATTTGGGGTAGGAAAGAAGATGTTATCGTAGACTTGGTGCAAAAGGTGCATGAAAAGAATACTTCAATTTTGCAATACAATGATGAAAATTCATTGAGTTGTGTTTTGAGTTTAGCACTTTATAGTGCTAAAGATTACTACACTGTAATAAGGGAATTGCCTTCTGGAAAAGGTTATGTTGATTTAGTCTTTATTCCGCTTCCAAAGCATCTCGATAAACCAGCAATGATAGTAGAGTTGAAATGGGATCAAACTACTGCTACCGCAATTGATCAAATTAAAAACAAGAACTATATCTCAGCACTTGAGGGCTATGAGGAGAATCTTTTATTAGTGGGAATTAATTATAGCAAAAAAACAAAAAAATATGATTGTACGATTAAAGTATTGGGAGTGGATCAATAAGGTCAAAATGATTGAATCAACAGTCAATGATTTCAAACTGTTCAAATAGTTATGATTCTTTTCAACAAATAACAATCCCAGTGACAAAATCAGGCTTATAAAAATTCTTAGTTATGAAATATTAAATTTATTGTAAAAATCGCTCGATTGGGGTATAATTAAAAGTAGCTTAAGTTTTTAGCAACAAAAGAAATGATGGTGGAAAATAATGGAAGCAATGGAAGAAACGATTGATCTGCAAGAATTATTTCAAATATTGAAGAAACGTTTAGTGCCGATCGTTGCGTTAGCGGTTGGTGCAATGGTGATAAGTGGTATTTTTACGCTACTTTTTATAACGCCTGTCTATCAGACATCTACTCAGTTAATTTTGGTTCCTCGGGTGAGTGAGGGGGTACTTTTGACTCAAGGTGAGATTAATGCTAATCTTCAGATGATTAATACTTTTAATGAGGTTCTTGTGAGTCCATTGATTTTAGATGAAGTCGTTGAAGCGTTGGGATTGGGGTTGTCGACGGGTAGCTTAAGAGGCATGATGAGTGCTAGGAATGCGACTAATTCGCAAGTTATTACGCTTACGGTTCAAAATGAAAATCCTGAGTTAGCAAGTATGATCGCGAATACAACAGCAGAGGTCTTTAAGACAGAAGTTTTAGAAAATTTTAATATGGATAATGTTCGAGTTTTAGCACAGGCACAAATTCCAAGTCGGCCGATAAGTCCTCGGCTTACAGTCAATGTTGGGCTTGGCTTCGTCATTGGAACAATGATTGGAATCTTTTTAGCTTTCTTGTTAGAGTTCCTTGATAAAACGGTTAAGACTGAGCAGGAAGTAGAAAAATTAATTGGCATCCCAGTCATCGGAATGATTCCTTTTATGAGGGCAGAGGATATTGTTGTTAAAAAAGATAGCTGAGAAGAGAAACCTATGAGGTGAAGCAAATTGAAATCGAGAAAAAATCTAAAAGTAGCAAAAGGTGCAAAGAGAACTTTGATTACGACTATTAATCCTAGATCGCCGATTTCGGAGCAATATCGAACCATTCGAACGAATATTCAATTTTCAATGATTGATGATTCTTTTAAAATCTTAGCATGTACTTCTGCATCACCAGGAGAGGGGAAATCGACAACGATTACGAATTTGGCCGTGACTTTTGCGCAGCAAGGACAGAAAGTGTTGCTTGTTGATGCAGATTTACGTAAGCCTACGATTCATCGAACGATGGAAGTAAGCAATCGTAAAGGTCTCACAACTTTAATCACTAAAAAAGCAACGATAAAAGAGGCGATTTCTACAACGAAAATAAATAATTTGCATGTTTTGCCGTCTGGACCCATTCCGCCAAATCCTTCAGAATTGTTAGGTTCGAAAATGATGACTGATCTGATCGCGGGCTTGTCGCAAAGATATGACTTAATTTTGTTTGATACACCGCCAGTGTTGGCAGTTACTGATGCCCAAGTTTTGGGTAATCGTTGTGATGGGGTTGTTCTTGTTTTAAAAAGTGGTGAGACAGAGAAGAAGAATTTAGTTAAGGCAAAAGAACTATTAGATCGTGCGCAGGTGAAGATAATAGGTACGATTATAAATGGTGTTGACGCAAAGTCGGCTAATTATAATTATTACTATGGTAAAGATAGATGATCGATATTCATGCACATATTTTACCAATGATTGATGATGGGGCAAAGAATGAAGCAGAAAGTCTTCTGATGTTAGAGGCTGCTATTAAAGATGGGATTCATACGATTGTTGCGACACCACATTATCACCCAAGATATCGTAATGAAAAAAGTGATATTTTGGCTGCGGTAGAAAAATTGCAAGAAGTTGCCGAGGAAAATCAATTAGAAGTCGATATTTTGCCTGGGCAGGAGATTCGAATATATGGGGAATTTCTTGAAGGTTTTGAAGCAGATAAGTTATTGACGGTCGCTGCAAATTCGACTCATATTCTTATTGAGTTTTCTTCGCAATCGATTCCGCATTATACAGAAAAGTTGTTTTATGATATTGAGATGTGTGGACTTACACCTGTCATTGCGCACCCAGAGCGAAATGCGGAATTTTTAGCAAATCCAGATAAGCTATATGAGCTAGTAAGAAAAGGTGCTTTAGCACAGCTCACAACGGGTAGTCTGCTTGGTTATTTTGGAAAAGAGATTCAAAAATTTAGTAAGCAATTAATTGAAGCGGATTTGGTTCATTTTATCGCGACAGATGCCCATAATAATACGAGTCGTTCTTTTAATATAAGCCAGGCATATGAGGAAATTGTTAAGAGGTATGGGATTGGTCACGCAGCTTACTTTACGAAAAATGCGCAGTTGATGCTTGAGAGCAAGCCCATTTATGGGAATCAGCCTCAACCGATTGGGAAAAAGAAATTTTTTGGTATTTTTAAGTAGTTATAGGATGCAAGTTGAAGACATGCCTTGAGGTAGGGGTGTCTTTTTGATAGGATAAGAAAGTGGATTGAATGAAACGCTGTTAAAGTAGACACAAATCTGGCGAGGTCGCGCCCTGCGTGGGTGCGTGGATTGAAATTAGTGTGTTGCATTTCTGACACTATTCCAATTTACAAATAAGTGTGAGTGATTTAGTGACAAAAAGAAAAAAGGCACCACAAATGGTGTCTTGAAAATTTATGAAAGTTGCTTTGAATATAAAAAGAAACCCCGCAAAACGAGGTTTCTAAGTTGTCTTCCAGACATCAATATATACCATTGGTACCAACGGCCGGAGTCGAACCGGCATGGAGTTGCCCCCGGTGGATTTTGAATCCACTGCGTCTACCAATTCCGCCACGCTGGCATAGTACTTTCTTTAAACTTATAAACTGGAAAATCCAACTTGTAAATTGTATCATTTTTCAAGCCAAGATGCAAGGGGTTTTGATGAAAAATATTATGAAAATTGCTGTTTTAACTTCTTTCTTTATGCGCCTAGAAAGTGTATAATACTCAGGAAGAGTATGATGCAGTATGATTAGGAGAATTAAAGATGGCAATTGCTGAGGTAGTCGTTGATATTAAGAATAAAGCTGTTGATCGGGTGTTTGATTATGAAATACCAGATGGGCTAGTTGATATCGCCAAGCCAGGTGTACGAGTGATGGTTCCATTTGGTCCGAGAGGCTTATCAGGGTTTATTTTACGTGTAAAAGAATCGTCGGATTTTGACGGGAAGTTGCGAAAAATAAGCAAAGTTATGGATGTTGTGCCTGTTTTGAATGAGGAGCTGCTTACTTTAGGGATCGAGCTTGCTCGCGAAACTGGGGCGACGATGATTTCTTGTTTTGATGCGATGATTCCTGGAGCGATGAAGGCGAAGTACCGTAAAACGTTTGTACGGATAGCGGATGAGGATTTTTGTCCAGAGTTGATGGGTTTGTTTGGTCAGATGGATGCGGTTGATGAATCTGTTGTGCCAAAAGAACTTTTGCCGATTCTAAAAGAGGCGATTCAGGCGCAGCAGGTTGAGGTTGTTTATGAGGCAACAGCTGCGCTTGGGAAGAAAACGAGACGGTATGTTGAATTGATTGATCGAGATGTTGATTTTTCAGTGCTTGGGAGGTCAAAGAAGCAGGCAGAACTTGTCGAGTTGTTGTTAGCGAGTGAGGATCCAATTGCTCGAGATGCGCTTGATGCGAGTAGTTCGGCGATTAGAGCACTGGTGGATAAGCGGATTGTGCGCGTTGTTGATGTTGAGGTTTATCGTGATCCGTATGTGAATGAAGCGCCTCAATCTTGCAAAAATGTCGCGTTGAATCAGGCTCAAAAGTCGGTGGTTGAGATGATTGCTGCTGCTGGGGGTGAGTACGGTGTGACTGGCGAGAGTGAGCCATTGTCTGAAACAGAGAGTGAAGTTATGCTTGTTCATGGAGAGTCAGGCGAGAGCCAGCCACCGCCTGGAACAGAGAGTGAAGTTATGCTTGTTCATGGAGTGACAGGCAAGAGCCAGCCACCGCCTGAAACAGAGAGTAAAGTTATGCTTGTTCACGGAGAGTCAGGCGAGAGCCAGCCACCGCCTGGAACAGAGAGTAAAGTAATTCTTATTCACGGAGTGACTGGCTCGGGGAAGACTGAGGTTTATTTAGAGGCGATAGCGTCGGTTGTTGCTGCGGGCAAGGAAGTTTTGGTGCTAATCCCTGAAATAACTTTAACAACACAGCTTACGATGCGTTTCAAACAGCGTTTTGGGGCGAAAGTAGCGGTTTTGCATAGTGGTTTGTCGATGGGGGAAAAGTATGATGAGTGGCGTAAAATTTTACGTGGCGAGGTTAGCATTGTGATTGGGGCACGTTCAGCAGTGTTCGCTCCTTTTACGAATATCGGGCTAATTATTGTTGATGAAGAACATGAAGCGACTTATAAACAGGAGGAGATGCCGAGGTATCATGCGATAGAGGTGGCAAAGCGTCGTGGGGTCATACATGGCTGTCCTGTTGTGTTAGGGAGTGCGACACCGTCTTTGGAGGCGTATGCGCGTGCGAGTAAGGGTGTTTATACATTGGCTGAATTGCCAGAGC
>Ga0131853_10013887_pt1 | contig 14752 bp, 10 predicted proteins | sample TergutLab28metaG_FD_92764 | JGI IMG/M metagenome (GOLD analysis project Ga0131853, IMG submission 92764) | Labiotermes labralis P1 segment gut microbial communities from Petit-Saut dam, French Guiana - Lab288 P1 (version 2) (version 2) | ecosystem: Host-associated > Arthropoda: Insects >... | reverse complement strand
CGTGACGTTCGCGCCGGGCACGGCGACGCTCACGGACGAAGACAACAAGAAGCTCGACACGATCGTGAAGGCGCTGACCGACAAGCCGTCGGTCAAGATCGATCTGATCGGCCGCGTGGATCCTGCGGTCGACACGCCCGCGCTGCGCGAACAATACGTCGAGCACCTCGTGCTCGAGCAGAAGGTGAAGGGCACCGTGGGCAACGGCGAGAGCGTGGACACATCGGAGGTGAAGGTCGATGAGAAGGAGTACGACAAATATCTGACCAAGGCCTATAAGGCGGCCGATTTCAAGAAGCCGCGCGACATGATCGGTCTCACGAAGACGCTGCCCGATGCCGACATGAAGCAGGCGCTCGAAGACCACGCGCCGATCAACGACGCCAGCCTGCGCGATCTCGCGCAGCAGCGTGCGCAGGCCGTGCAGCAGTACTTCCAGGGCAAGATCGATCCGAGCCGCGTGTTCGTCGTCGCACCGAAGCTCGACGCGAAGGGCATTACGGATAAGGGCGCGACTACGCGCGTCGATTTCGGGTTGAAGTGACGCGCGCGGTGTTGTTACGGTACGTCGTCACGCCTTGTGCGTGACGAATTTTTAGCGGCTATTTCATGCCGCGAGCGAAGGCGGCAGACGGCGCGAGACCCATCGCGTCGCGCGGTCATAAGCATCGGCGAGTTGCAGCACGGCGAAATCGCCACGCGGCTTGCCGATGATCTGCAGACCCATCGGCAGCCCCTGCGCGTTGAAACCGGCCGGCACGCCCGCAACGGGCAGCCCGCCGAGCGTCGCGCCGATCACGACTTCCATCCAGCGGTGATAGGTATCCATCGGCTTACCCGCGATCGTCTTCGGCCAGTGCTCTCGCGCGTCGAACGGGAACACCTGGGCCGTCGGCAGCACGAGATAGTCGTAGCGCTCGAACAGCGCGAGCAGCGCGTTGTACCACTGGCTGCGCGCGGTCGTTGCATTCCACACATCCTCGCCGGTCAAACGCAGACCGCTTTCGACTTCCCACGCGGCCTCAGGCTTGAGCAGCGCGCGTTTCGCGGGATCGCGATACAGCGCGCCGAGCGAGCCGCCGCTCGAAAACTGGCGCAGCGTGAGCCACGTTTGCCAGAGCCGCTCCATCGCGAAGTCGGGGCGCGCGGGCTCGACGTGGCAGCCGATCGCCTCGAAGTCGCGCAACGCGGCTTCACATAGCGCGAGCACGCCGTCTTCCATGGGCAGATAGCCGTCGTAATCGCCGAGCCAGCCGATGCGCGTAGCGCTGAAATCGCGCGCAAGCGGGCCGGTAAAAATCGCTGCGTCCTCGTCCAGCGAGAGCGGCGCGCGTGCGTCATAGCCGGCCTGGGTCGCGAGCAGCATCGCGACATCGGCGACGCTGCGGCCCATCGGCCCGGTCTGGCTCAACTGATGAAAGAACAGTTCCTGCGCGGGCGCGACGGGTACGCGTCCTTGCGATGGCCGGAAGCCGAACACGTTGTTCCAGCCCGCCGGATTGCGCAGCGAACCCATCATGTCGCTGCCGTCGGCGACGGGCAGCATGCGCAGCGCGAGCGCCACGGCCGCGCTGCCGCTGCTGCCGCCTGCACTGCGCGAGGGATCGTAGGCGTTGAGCGTCGTGCCGAACACGGTGTTGTACGTGTGCGAGCCGAGCCCGAACTCCGGCGTGTTCGTCTTGCCGATGAAGATCGCACCTTGTGCGCGCAGTCGCGCTGCCGCGAGGGCATCGGTCTGGGGCACTTCGTCGCGGAAGATCGGCGAGCCTTGCGTCGAGGCGATGCCCGCAGTGGCCGTGAGGTCCTTCGGCGCCTGCGGGATGCCGTGCAGCCAGCCGAGGTATTCGCCGCGCGCGAGCTGGGCGTCGCGCTCCTGCGCTTCGCGCAGCAACACGTCACGCGCGCGCAGCGACACGATCGCATTGGCGGGCGCGTTGACCCGTTCGATGTGATCGAGAAACGCAGTCATCACCTCGCGACACGAGACCTTGCGCAGACGAATCCATTGCGACAGTTCGAGTGCGTCTGCCATTACGATGTCGCGCGGCGATTGCGGAGTGGGGCGATGCGAGGACTGGGTCATTCGGTGCTCCGGGGCGGGTGGAATGTGGCGCTATCGATTGTCGCGCATGCGGGTGCCTCGAGGGAACAGCGGAGATTTCCATTACGCGGTTGATGCCGGGGCGCGCGTGGGTGGGCGTATCAAGGCAAAAGGGTAAATGCGGTCGGAATGGCTAGGGCGAACGGGGCTTACGAGAGACCGCACGACTGCGATGAGAAGATGGCAATTGCTGCCATTCTTTGAAAATTACGGAAACCGGTCGTTCCGGCATTTTGCAGTTGAGGCATATCAGCTAACAATTGCCGATATGCCGATGCGGCACGTCTTTAGTAATCCAGAACAAATCGGCAGCGGCGAGGTACCGTTCTTCGTCCGATATGTCCGTTGGATGGGGTTTGCGTTCCTCCGGTTACCGGGTTAGTCCCGAACGGCCTGATACGCCTTAGGAAACCCAGCTATCACCCAAAAGCGCTTTCCCGGCGCATTCGGCAATTTGGGCAGCCAATGTCTCACTCTCAACGGACCTGCTTAGAGTCACTGCCCCGACGAGTGAGATCAAGGCGGAAATCACCCCGTTCAAATCGCGTGGAGCCTTGGGCGAACGAGGTCCCGAAAGGACTGCATCCGCGACGTTCCGTAGGCCCGTTTCGAACGAGGCGCGCAGCACGGGGTCTGCACGCGCCACCTCCGACGACAGACTCTGAAGCGTACAGCTGTCACATAAATCGCACGTGCGCTTAAAGGTCAGATAGAACGTGACGAATTCCCTCCACCAGTTCTCGCCGTGCTCTGCCTGAAAGTACAAGATTCCGTCCCGGAGCTCGCTGAGGCCTTCCTTGATTACCTCGTGAAAGACAGCAGCCTTCGACTGAAAATGAACGTAGAAGGCGCCGGATGTGACACCTGCCGCCGCGGCAAGCCCGTCCACTCCAATGCCATCAAAGCCATTCTTTCGAAAACTACGACCAGCGGCCTCGACGATACGCCGTCGCGTTGCCTCTTTCTTCTCCGATTTGGATGCGTCCATTCTCATCTTCTGCACAGATCAGCCCACAGCACTTTGAAAGGTTGACAACGCTACGGCCGGTAGTTAGTTTACAAAGAACGAACGTTATCTAACACTTATACCGTATTGTGAAATTTTAACACATTATTGGGAGGGCCGACCAGGAGAATATTAAGAAAAGCTTGGCTGTATCTATGCACCGGTGAATTCTGCGGGATCGATACAAAGGATCACTTAGATTGTCATGTATCAATGCACCAAATCCCATATGTATTTTAATAAGTACTACGAATTACACTTTAAAAAACAGGATGCTCGAAATGCAAAGTACGATGGAAAAATTCGTCAATGTTACGGTAGGTGATGATCTCCTGGATAAGCCAACAAACAGGAGGCCTGCGCTAATTGATCTCAACGAAGGTGCGCTCGAACAGAAGGTGCATGAGGCTTTTCAGAATAAATTTGGACCCTTGTGGAAGGAGCTTCAGCGTTTACTGTTCCAAATGAATCTCAGAGTTATGCGAGAGGGGTTCTGTTTGGGGACGCTTCAATCGCGAAAAGAATGGGAATTTCGAAACATTGTAGAGCGCGTCGAGCAGCAATATCTGACATCAGACACGGTGCCGAATTGGATTAATACAACGCCCGCGTTTATGGAATGGCTAAAAACAAAAATTTACGGGCACCCGGTCAACAGAAGTCCGCTCTTCGAGCTCTTCGATAAGGATGACCTCAGCGACGAAGAGTTGCGCTATTTCCTCGCGAATTATCGAGTAAATATGCAGCGCTTCCATCTTCACGTCGCCGCATATAGTCTTATCGTCCCGTTCAAAATGCGCGAAGAGCTTTATCACAATCTGCATGATGAATTCGGGCAAGGCGATTTTGAAAAGGCACATCCGAATCTCTTTGAGCCGCTGATGGACTATTTTGGAGGTGCGCGGGATGAGGATATTAACGCAGAAACATGTAATTTATTAAATACGAAAATTAACCTCTGCTGGTTTGCTAGTGGTTTGTTGCCCGGATTGGGTGGGATGGGTGCACTGGAATTATCAATTCCTGCCCAGCAAAAACGGTTTTTGGCACATTTTCGCAGGCGCGGGCTGAGTGAGAAGCTGGTGGAATTCTTCGTAGTGCACTGCGAACTGGACGAAGAACATGGGGAGGGATGGTTTGCAGCCGGTGCGCCCTATCTCAACAATCCGGCGGATTTTCAGCGAGTGTACTCAAGTGCCATGAGAATGCTGGACGCGCGGGAAGGAGTCTACCGGGGCGTTCTAAATGGGATCCTGACGCGCAGATCGGCGCGCGAGTAGCCGTCGTTTGCTGACGAAACGTAAGTACTAGATTCCAACCGGGCGAACGAGGATTCAATGAGTCACTGCCATACACCGCTTTCTCCATTGACGTTTCTCGAACGAAGCGCATTGGCATTTCCCGAAAGGACAGCCCTTACTCAGGGAGACCGATCGATCAATTACAGGCAGCTTTTGCTTAGAACCAGGAATTTGGCGAAGGCGCTTTCCGACCTTGGTGTCGGCCCGGGCGACACGGTAGCAGTACTGATGAAAAACGGCATAGCTGCGGTAGAAGCGCATTTTGCGATTCCAGCGGCCGGCGCAGCGATAGTTATGTTGAATCCGTGGATGGCAGAAAATGATGTTTTACATCTTCTGCGTCACTGCGAGGCAAAGGTCTTAATTGCGGATGACGTTGTCTTTGAGTATATATCCGATCATTGGGTCGAATATGTGTCGACCTCTATAAAAATGGTAGTTTCCAGTCGACATGGAAATAAACGTGGGACGCCTTTCATCGATTACGAAGGTTGTGCAAATACGAGCGAAAATCCTCGGCCTCTCGATCATTTTGTCGAGAGCGAAAGCGACCCTATTGCGATCAATTTTACTTCCGGAACTACCGGCAATCCGAAAGGCGTAGTCTATAGCCACCGTGCCGCGTATCTTCACGCGCTTGGACAAGTCATGATGCTGGAACTCCGGAAGAGTTCCAGGTATGCCTGGACGTTACCGATTTTTCACGTAAATGGATGGGGGCACGTATGGGCTTGTGTCGCGATTGGTTGCGAGCAAATAATTCCAATTGACGTCGTAACAAAAGAAAACGCATCGCGATTTTGTGACGATCTACGGGCGTGGGGCGTTACGCATATTTCTGGCGCACCGCGATTGCTCAGACTCCTTGCCGATGGTGCAGAAAATGGGCGACGGTTTGACGGGTTAATTGCGCTGACAGGAGGATCTTCGCCGTCCCCCAATCTAATTGGCCGAATGGATGCTTTAGGAATAAATGTAATCCATCAGTATGGGTTAAATGAAACATTGGGTCCTTTCGTCGTGTGCGAAATGCGCGAAGAGTGGAGCGCACTTTCCCCGGACATGCGCTTAAAGTTACGCTCGAGACAGGGCGTTCCGGCGATACATTCGGGCACTGGCGTGAGGGTCTTGACATCAGACGGCAACGACGTCGCAAAGGACGGTAGGACGCTCGGCGAGGTTGTGATGCATGGAAATACTGTCGCCCTGGAATACTATAAAAATGCGGAAGCAACGAAGAAGGCGTTTAGGGGCGATTTTTTCTACAGTGGAGATATGGCCGTCGTGCATGAGGATGGTTTTCTGGAACTGCGTGACAGGAAAAAAGACCTGATTTACGTCGAAACCGAGTACGGCTGGGAGAATGTTTCATCAAGCGAAATTGAAAATATCCTGTGTCTTGACGAATCTATCCAGGACGCCGCGGTGCTAAGCGTGCCAGATCAGGATAAACGCGCACTGGTTGCATTTGTGGAAATAAAAGACGGTTACCAGCCGGATAAGCAAGCGCTTGTTGCAAACTGGGCCGTAAAGCTTCCCGCATATCTAATGCCAGATTTTTTTAGATTTATCACCCTTCCAAAAACGAGCACGGGAAAAATTAAAAAAGATGTGCTCGTCGGAAGCCTAAATTTAAACTCTTTGCCCAATAGTAACGGTTCGACCATTGTGAACGAATCTGCGTAACGGACTGCATCGAAAGATATTGAAAGCGTGAATATCGGATCCTGAAATAATAATTAGCATAACTAAAAATATGATGTAGATGGTGAGATGAACGGGGGAACATTTCCTATAGAGGGGTGCTATGTCAAAAATTAATTTCGGAACATCCAGAAAGATTCTCGTGACGACGATGGCAACGATTTGGTTGTTTGGTTGTAATAGTGGCGCCGACAATCCATCTGAATCAGTAAACAGCGAGCAGGGAAATCAGGACTCGAATTATTTTCTGAGCAGCAACGGAACTGATCAATTAATGATGTTTAACGAAATAAATGGGAAATTAGTCAAGATTGTTTATCCTATTTCCCAGCCGGTAGCATCGCAAATTGGCTTTGATGGCGACCTATTTATACCTTCTTTTGACACGGGAAACGTATACAGATTCGATGGGTTTACAGGGGATTTTAAAGGAATTTTTGTACATGGCGGTGATGGTGGGCTTACAAATCCGTCCGCTCCAGATTTTGGCCCCGATGATCTAATGTATATCGGTGATTTTGCGACTAACAAGATCCTGCGCTACGACAGAAATGGGAAGTTCGTGGATGTGTTTGCTGATCAGGAAAGTAGCGGTCTAGATCAGCCTTACATGCCAACCTTCGATGCAACCTCATTTTATATATCTAGTGGCGGTACGGATAGCATACTTCGCTGGGATATCAAGACGAAAAAATTTCTCGGGGCATTTGTTCCGCCGAGAAGCGGTGGGCTGAGTCATCCGGTGGGGCTGCAATTCGGACCTGATGGGAATTTATACGTTGGCAGCAACGGAAATAACTCGATAATCCGTTATAACGGAAAAACCGGCGAGTTTATGGATGTATTTGTCCCACCGGGGACCGGTGGAATGGATAGTCCATACGCCCTTCGATTCGGAGGCCCAAATAGTAACATCTATACCGTGTCAAATAATACGAATAAGGTTTTTGAATATGACCGAATCACCGGCGCATTCATTAAGGTAGTCTCAGATGGTGACCATAGTGGCCTGTCGGGGGCTCGTGGGCTAACGTTCACTCCACGCCCGATTTTTAATATATCTGCAGATGTTTCTCAGGTCGCCAACGCCATTGGCACCAGAGAGTTTAAGCATGTGCATATTACCCCGTCTATTAAAGATTACAGTGATGCGAATCCGATCATCCGACTGATTTCAATTACCTCCTCGGATGCTGGGAAAAATCCGCTCAATTCCATAGAGAACGTCACCTATCAGGCAGAAGATTACGATTTTGATCTTGATTTTTCGAACGCCACGGGTAAGGAGCAAAAATATTTGATAACTTATCGCGCGACTAATAATCACGGATTGGCTACGATTGCGACCGCGGATATAACGGTCCCACCACAATGACATCGATGATTATTAGGATAATTTTATGAATTTTTATGGAATATCGCCTGCAGGATTCTGGCGAATATTCATCTATCCGATGTCGGATAAAAATTCTCTGCGTAAAATCCAATGGACTGGTAACAAATCAGAATGGAGACAAAGCGTTTGATCCTTCGGCCGCCGGTGGCGGCCGATTTTGAAGGGTGGGCGATTTTAATGCAGGATTCCGAAAATTCGCGTTTTCTCGGAGGACCGCAATCAAGGGAAGTCTCGTGACGCGGATTTATGACAATGGCCGGCGAATGGGCGATGCAAGGATTTTTCATGCTTTCCGCTATTGAAAAATCTTCAGGCTGGTGGGTCGGAGGGGTCAGTCCGTGGCGTCCGGAGGGGCGGCCAGGAACTGAAATAGCGTGGGCCTTTTTGCGCGAGATGTGGGGAAAGGGATACGCAGTCGAGGGTGCAGCGGCGGCAGCAAATTGGGCTTTCTTGACACTGGGCTGGATGGAGATCGTTCACGTAATCGACGGAAATAACGTGGCATCACAGAGAGTGGCTCGCAAATTGGGATCGACGTTACGTGGCCCCGGCCGCTTCCCCGAGCCTCGGTATTTGGAGGCCGTTGAGATATGGGGGCAATCTAAGGAAGACTGGGAAAAACGGTAATTAAAGAGAGGTGACAATTATATTGAAATCAAGATTCAGGATCAGACTTAGATTGCTGCAATCCGAGCGGCGTTGGCGCGTTTAATCAAAAGAGTTCTACGCAAAATTCCAACGTCGAGTTTAGTATAAAATTTACGGCGGCTGTGTTGATATGAAAGTCAGTGGTATTTTTAATTTAAAGCGCGTAGGGATAATACTGCCTGTTTTTTTATATTTTCTGTATTCATCTGCAGGGGAGGTAAGGGCGGCGAGCCGGGATGCGGGTTATTCTGCGAATCATTCGAGCCCGATTGCATTGAGCGCCGACCAAAAATTGATTTGGGCGGTAAATCGAGACGCAAACGAAGTATCTGTTGTTAGCACAAGCACATTTGCCATAGTAAAGACGATTCCCGTGGGAAAGGTGCCGTGGAATATTGCGCTGTCGCGGGATGGACGCTACGCTTTTGTTACAAATGCCGGTGACGGTACAGTGTCGTTCATAAGAATTAAAAATTCCGATCCAGGTAGCTTTTCCGCTGAATTAGACAAAAGTATAAAGGGCGGTGGGAACTTGATTACAGGTGCCGAACCTCGAGGCATGGTAACGACCCCCGATGGAAAATTTTTGTTTGTTGCAAACAGCAGCCAAAACACGATCTCAATTTTTGATTTGAGCGCCGCACGGCTTATTTCCAGTTATTCAATAGATAAAAGCTCTTGCAATGAGCCAGATAAATCTCGAAATTTTCAACCATCGGCTCTTTCGATAACGCCCGGCGGGAAATATCTTTATGCCACGAGATTTTTGTCTTTCACTACTGTTGGCGGACAGCAGGCCTCTGATGTTGGAAAGGAAGGTGTCGTCTGCCGGTTAACCATTCGGCCCGATGAGACAGGCGATAAAATTCTTGGGGACCCTTTGCAAATACGATTAATTCCGAGGGATTCCGGATTCAAGGATAGTGCGGGAACGGAAAGACTTGCCTTTCCCAATCAGCTTCAAAGCATTGTCATTCGAGGCAACACGGCTTATATACCCAATATTGCTGCGTCACCGTCAGCGCCGTTATATTATGCGACCGCTACCCAGGCATTCGTTAATATGATAGATGGCACGGAAGCGGAGCCAACTGATGTAGGCGCACTTAATCTCCATCTCGGAGCAAGGGTGCCGGAAAAAAATAAATTGCAATTATATTTTTCCAACCCGAATTCCATCGAATTTACGACGAGCAAAGGTGAGGGCTATGCCTATGTTGTTTCCGGAGGCAGTGATCTATTGGTGAAACTCCGCGTGGATTCGGATGGACGGTTATCTTTTACCGAGAATGAAAATACAACACGATATATAGATCTAAATGACCCCGATTCTGCCGCAACAGAGGGGCGTAATGCAGGAAAGAACCCGATCGGATTGGTTATCGATTCGGCCGGGCGTTTTGCATATGCTTTGAATTACGTATCGCGTAATATTTCAGTAATTGATTTAAATGTCGACAAGGTCTCTGCAGTAATTCCGCTCAAAAAATTACCTCCCCCGGGTTCCGAAGACGAGAAAATTCTTGTCGGGGCGGAGCTGTTCTTTTCATCACGAGGTAATTTTGTAAACCCATCGGGTATCGGGAACAGTAGAAATCGTATGTCAGAAAAGGGAAGGCAGAGCTGCGCAAGCTGTCACGCGGACGGTTTAACCGATGGTGTTGTTTGGCACTTTGCCACAGGACCACGGAAGACTATTCCGGTAAACGGTACTTTCAACCCGAGAGACCCAGCAGATCAAAGAATTATAAATGCAAGTGCAATTTTTGATGAACTGGAGGACGCCGATTTTAATACGAGGCAGGTGTCCAGTGGTGGACTGCTGAAGGATCCTCGACCCTGCATTCCAACCAAAGATGCGCCTGGCGTAACGGAAAGTCGAATAGACCCAGATCACGGCTTGGTGCTTGGTGAGTTTCACGAATTTTCTAAGGCGGCTTGCGTGATGAATCAGTTTTTGGTTCCGAATGCTAATCGACCCCAAGCCACTGTTTTACTTCCGGGTAGCAACGTTGAGGTTGGGGGGCTTGATGCATTGAAGGAATGGCAGCACTACGGAATCAGGACGCCAAGTGCTCCTATGACTGACGCACAATTAAAGTCGGACAGTGGCAGGCATATCGACGCGACGCAGAAAAGAAGCATAGAAGCGGGGCGTAAACTTTTCAAAGAATATCGATGCGATATTTGCCACGCCGGTGGTAAATGGACCACTAGTTCCAAGAATTTTTCTTCGCCGCCCAATATAGATGAGATAGCAAGCGAGCCCGCTTCCACTGGTGCAAATCAATATTCCTTTCTATATCGGTATCTTCGGGACATTGGATCGTTTAATTTAAATGTTCCGAATTCAGGTAACTTGATTTCGGGCTTCCCTGCGATCGGAGGGAGTGAAACGGATACGGCGGGATTAAAAGCACTGGGGCATGATTACGCAGGAAACGGAAAAGGGGAGGGTTATAACATACCGTCTCTTTTGGGGATATTTAATTTGCCGCCCTATTACCACAACGGCGCTTGCGAAACATTGCGATGTGTAATATCGGACGACAACCATCGAGCAGCTGGATTGGCGTACAAAGAGAAAATTAGCGATGAATCGGAAAATTCGATTTTTCAATTTTTGAAATCGATAGACGCAAAAACGGTACCGTTCTAATCCGCGGGATGAATTTTAGCCAAGAATTTTTGTGGTTTTCATTTTTAAGGAGTTCATGATGAAAAAGTGTGATGTCGCAATTATTGGAAGCGGCGCGGGCGGCACAGCTTGTGCGATTATTTTGTGCAAGCTGGGTTATAAGGTAACGTTAATCGAACGGGGATCCCACCCCAGGTTTGCGTTGGGCGAATCCGGGACACCTGCGTTGAGCCGAAAAATGCGATTTTTGGGTCGCGCTTACGGAATACCCGAATTCGAAGCGATGGCGACGTACGACAATATCGAGTCGTCAGGTATTGAGGTGCTTTGCGGCCCAAAGGAGGCGTTTCATTATTTTGTACATCGTAAAGGCCAAACAGATCCCGGCGAATTTGGGGCTGTTCCTGAAATAATTGTCCATACGTCCGAGATGGATGTTCAATACAACAGGGCGGCGTTTGACAAGAAGCTATTGGATGTGGCCATATCCTATGGTGCCCAGTATTATGACCATTCGAAGGTCGAAAATATTGAATTTAATGAGCAAGGTGCTTTGATTGATTGTAGGAACGAGGGAAAAGTTTTCACTGTTTCAGCCGATTTTGTAGTGGACGCGACGGGGCATAATTCTGTAATAGGGGAAAAATTCGGCCTGAAAATTAGCGGTGAAGATCTTGAAACCCCGTTAAAAAGCCGAAGTATCTTTACGCATTTTAAAAACATAGGGTCGTTCGATGATGAAATTAAAAAATCGAAAATGTGCTCGGACGGATCTCTTATACCGCGATCGCACGCTACTCAGCATCATTGCTTTGATGGCGGTTGGGTCTGGTTTATTCCATTCGATAATGGTGTGACTAGTGTTGGGATTAATCTCGATATTGATCAGTATCCGGAGAATGACAAAGATCCAATGGTAGAATTTTGGGAAATAGCTAACCAATATCCAATTGTTGCGGCTCTTCTTGAAGGGCGTGAAAATGTAATACCATTTTTTAAAACAGGTCGAATGCAGTTCATGAACCGAGAGCTGGTTGGCGATCGGTGGGCTATGTTGCCAGCGTCTGCTTATGGGCTGGATGGGTGGTTTAGTACAGGACTTGCCGCGACCTTTCTGTCAGTTCATCGTCTCGTTGAATTGTTGCACGGAGATGTGCTCAAAAATGGGCATTATCGACGAGAGGCGTTGCTTGACTACGAAAAGGCAATTAAGAAAGAATATTTTCATGCTGCGAAAATGATACATGGAGTGTATAAATCATTTAAGCATTTTGAGATCTTCAGGAATTATTGCTTTCTGTGCTTCATGGGGGCTGAAAGTTATTTGGAAAAAGGTGGCGCAGGCAAGGGCATGGATCTCGGTCACTTGCTGTTGAGTGCCGGCGATAGTGGATTTATTGACAAGTTTAATATTATTTATGACAGAGTCATTTCTGATTTCAATCTGGATAAAATAGATGCGGAGGAAGAAAAATTCTTCAACGACTTTATTAGAAATGAAATGCTGGAATATAATCTCAGAAATTTTGGGGACCCTCAGTGTTATGGGGTTTATCCACGCCGGGTAGCACCTATGCCTGAGTACGCGCTCGACTGAGAATTCAGGTGATTTCGGCGAATTGGATCTGGAGAATCCGGGAAGCCGTGAGCAGCAGGGCTTCCAGCGGACACTAATCGATGCAGTTTGGGTGCACATAAAAGTTGTTCTGAACTTTGATTGAACTCCGTGTCCTGGCGGAATGGGAAACGCAGCCGTTACCCAACGGACGCATCGAATGGGATGTTCCCGTACCTGCTGGTATGGAGTTGACTCTGTGATCCCGGATGCGGCGTCACACTAAGCGGCGAACCGGTCGAGCGTCCGAACTCGCGAGGCGATCCGCTCGACCGGCATGCATACAAGCAAGCCACGGTCGAGCGGATCGACATCCCAGTCATTTCCGTCGCCGGTTTGATGTTGGTGCGCCGGATCAGGTCTGGTGTGGCGATATTGCATAGGGCCGGGTGGCAGGTCGTTGGCGTTTTTTGGCGACGGCGCCAGACCTGTTCATGCGACGTATTATTGACTGGCGTTCTCGATACGCCCTGTGCCGATCGGGTTGTGCAGGCATTGGAAGTGGTCGAATAAAAGCCTGACCGATCGCAAGGGTTGTTGTTCTACTCGGATCGAAGTCGCCCGTAAGCGAGCCGGAAGCTCCGTCAGTGCTTCGCGGGCTGGAACCAGCTGTTGCGAGATACTTAACGCGGCGTCCGGGTGCGTTGATCATTACATCCGTGTCCTGCGCCTGGACGAACAAGGTTTGATCGACCCGCACCGCGATATCTGTCCGATCAATCCCCGCCCCTTGTTGCGCTGCACCCAGTTTCTGACGCAATGGGCTTTTTCGCGCATAGTCTCCGTAAAGTTATAAATTATGTAGGAATCCGAACTGTGTCCTGCCGTGGCAACAGATCATTACCCGTAAGCGACAACGTTTCGATCTTCAGGCCGATTCATGCAACAACACCTATTGTCAACCGGTTCGCACAAAACTAGCTTGCCGCTCAGGGACTAGCGATGCGGCTGTATGGTCCAGGTCTTTGGAGGCGACAAAGGGGAAGTCTTTGTGTTACTCGTGGCGCAGGGACGCCCGGGTACGCGACTACGAGTGCTTACCTTAGAGCCTGACTGGCGTGTATGTCGTTGTCCTTACCATACCTACGCCCGTTCATGCTATATCAATTATCCCAAACGCCTGACGCGCTCTGGTTGACAACATAACGATCGTTATCCATAATGAAATCACGATCGTTATGTTGCTGTAGCGGCCGTGCGAAGGTGCGTCTTTTCTATTTTTGATAACTTCGAGGTAGAACTCATATGCCACTGACACTTACTGTTACCGAAGGTGTGATCCCGAGAGATAAAGAGGCCGAGGTTGTGTCACTGTTGACTGCCGCGTTTTTGGAGCTGCACGGAGTGTCAGGAAATGTTGCGCTGATTAAAAATGTTATCGCTCGTGTAGATGTTATTCCGCGTGAGCGAAGTTACGCCGGTATGGAGCAGACATCGATTGCAATAGTCGAATGGAAGGTGCCGGCTCTGATGTTTTCGCGCAGAGAGGTTCAGCAAATGTACGTTATTCAGGCGACTGAAATTGTTCACGATGCATCAGGGCGCGTTCATCCGAAAGAGCGCATCTGGGTAAACGTAACCCATGCGGTGGACGGTGCATGGGGTATAGGTGGGAAGGCATACAGTAACGCTGAGTTAGGTGCGTCTTAAAAAATAAAGGATTCGTATGGAGCTATTCAATTACCTTTTCTTTACCACGCAATGCGAGGATGCACTTGATTTCTATTCGAGTTGCGGGCTGGGAGAGATAGTCGAGTTGAGGCGGTATGGTGAAGATGGCTCGCCGAAAGGAAATCCTGCAATGCTAGGTCTTGTTATGCACGCGAAATTTTCAGGGCCGGGAATCACTTTTTTTGCCTCCGATAACGATGACGCAGAGCCTATGAGAGGGTCGGCACATATGTTGCTGATGGATAGCAGAGACGAAACCGAACTGCTGTTTTCCAAAATGTCGGACGGTGGGAAGGTCACAACTCCATTGGGTATTCAGCCATGGGGTTCATTTTATGGAAAGCTGACCGACAAATTTGGCGTGCAGTGGATGCTTGATTGCGCAAGGTGATGACAGAAGCGGAGTCAACACAGGTATGGGGTGCTGATGTGCGTCTTCCGCCGGCTAGTGAATTCGCCGAGCGAAGCTGGAATACGATTTGTTGAGAGGCCGGCTCAAGAACCTTGGTCTGGTTTGTGAGCTAGTTCCGGCGAATGAGGGAAGGTGTTATTCAGGACCATTAATCGATCGGCATCGTTGTGACGCGCCGCATAGGGTCGGGCCGGTTTTAGCCCGACCCTATGACTAGTTCAGACCACGTTACCGGCTGTATGTACGTGGCTTAGTGTCCT
>Ga0131853_10013886_pt1 | contig 14752 bp, 7 predicted proteins | sample TergutLab28metaG_FD_92764 | JGI IMG/M metagenome (GOLD analysis project Ga0131853, IMG submission 92764) | Labiotermes labralis P1 segment gut microbial communities from Petit-Saut dam, French Guiana - Lab288 P1 (version 2) (version 2) | ecosystem: Host-associated > Arthropoda: Insects >... | reverse complement strand
TGTTAGTAGGTAATCCTATTATATAAACCAACAAAATCACCTCTGATAAAGTAATATTTTAATTTTTACGATGGCTTCTACTTGTTTCGAATCCAAGGGTTCATCTTCAGGAAGACGTTTGTACGTACAGTTATGGTATAATTTGTTTACATGCCAACGGTATAAGCAGTCTTGTAGGCGGAAGAGTGTGCATTTTTTGGTTTATATTATACGATTATATTACAATGCACGGTGCAAAAAACATAAAATTAGTAGACAAAGCAGTCTGTAATTACTTTCCAAATTCATCTAACTCAATATGCAGTGTTTGTTGTCGACGAGAATTCATAGACTTTTTGTAAATAAGGCTCGAAGAAAATTGTATCCGAGTTTTATTGCTGCTGAGTTAATACTACCACCCACACAACAAAAGCGTTTTATTGGTCCTACTGAAAGAACTTCTGTCGAAAAGAAGTTTAATTAATGAGCAACGTTAGGAAATCATTAATTAAAATAAACCTTGTCTTTATAGTGAAGGAAAGTTTCCTTACGCTGTCATTGTATTTGTGATACGAAACGGCCCTAAGAGACTTGATTTTCGGGGTGAACCTTACACATTCAAAATTAAACTGATTTGTGCAACAAAAATTAATAATATTTACGCAGAAAATTAAGACAAAATTCAAGCAAATTTTATGACAAATTTTTTTTTAAATAATGCTCGCCTACTTCTACTGTTATTACCTTAAAATTATCGAAATAATTAAGCCATAGATTTTATTTATTTTAAAACAGTCAGCAAAAAAATTCTGGAGTTTATTTCTGTACATATTTCTTTCGGTTAAGTCTTAAGAAATAACTTCCAAATGCCAAAATCGTATAACATCTAATCCCTGTAATATTCCTAACACTGTGCACACTCTTTGAATTTCAACCCTGAGACCCTTCCATTCCTCTCAAGAACATAATAAGCCGCATAATACGAATTTAAAAGCAGGTCTGTTACCTTCAGTGCCCTCCCCTGACAATTTACTACACTATCATTCTGCTAATTTCCTTTTTCGAAAAATATTTCCCGTCGAATACAAAAATGTGACTTGGTTAATAACGTTTATTCACCTTTTATTGCGATTATTATTATTGTTATTATACACTTTTGAAAGATATCAGTGGACATGATGATCCAAACACACGTAAACCTCTGTTCTCTGGACAGCGTTTGAAAAAAAACTAAAAGGGATCGGACACTAAAATTACTATAACCAAAAGCAACACGGGAGCAACTTTAAATTACAAATCGAATATTCAACTCCGAAATTTAATTCCTTGCATTACATTAAATGTTTACATTTTATATCCTCATCGTTGCACCGTGCAATTCGTAGAATTACGTTAATTATCAACCAACTAATGCACTTACATAAAATAACACATTAAAACACTTAAAATCGCTCCGACACGTTTCGATCCTCAGATCATCCTCAGGGAGCTAAGCTGTTCCTTGCTAAAGTCATTTTAAAAATATTCACCAAATTCCTGTATATTAACATGATGTTGTGGCAGCATGTCGTGTTGTGTAACAGCACGTTGTTGGGAACGCGTCTGGCTATGGTGTGCGTCGTGTGACACGTAGTAGTAATTCTAACAAATATTATATATTTGAGGACTGCTATTTCCTTCAACTTCATGCAATACATTATACAGCTCAGGATGTATCTAGGAATTATATACCACGTACTTAATCAGTGCGACGTGCTACTCCCCCAGAGGAAATGAGGTTAGTCTGAAAATAGAACCGCAATTTCAAAATATGCCCAGCGAAAAAGTTCATGATTTTTATGTAGACGCATTAGAAAGTTTTAATCAGACAAACAAGTTATTCAGCTTCTAACTTATACTAAAAGTCTGCAGCTTAAAATTCAATCAACAATATACAAAAATGCGTTTTATGAACACAGACACAGGACTGTATCCAGGCCTACTGAAAAAAAAACCGACTGGTAAATAGTAATTAAAGGAATGTCCGCTCTTTATTCTGACAATCATAAGAATAACATCAGCAGGGTACGTGAGAAAAATACCAGCTTCCTTAGTTAATGCAAGTGGCACAGTTACTGCACTGCATGTTATGTGGAAAAAGAGGACATTCCTCAGATAGAAAATCTTTATACTTTAAAAAAAATCTTTCATGAAGACAGGATAGCACAAGTCTAAGAAAAGTGAAAGGTTATGTCGAAGATTACTCTATTCTGTACTGATTTTAACAAAAGAGGCATTTATTTCCCAGCTTCCAACTCGCACATGAAGAATGACTACTAAAGTGTTGGTTTGAGTGAGTGCGGAAAATCAGTAAGGACGCTTGCTGTGTAGAAGTTTCTTTTTAGCAGAAAACTGACCGTATAATTCAGACGATGAAAAATGGCTGCATTAAATTGAGTAGTGGAGAAATTTAGGGAACCTTTTCCTCAAAAGAAAGACTTATATTACTCGGCACTTCCAACACAGGCTGTTGCCACATTATCAAATAGTAGTGGTATTCACATAACAGATCGTGGGAAAGTAATAAATGGAGACGTAAGGTGAGTTTTTTCTTCATGTTTGTACCGTGCATCAATGACGATTAAAACACTTTATTATCCAACAGATGCACAAATATATAATTCTTAGATATAATTAGAATTTTTATTTTAAATTATTATAATAAAATTAATTAAAATTATTATAATATATTTTAAATATTTTATAATAATTCTAATTGTATCTATGAATTATATATTTGTATATCTGTTGGATAATAAAGTGTTTTAACGTAAGGTGAGGTGAGGTTGTTCTCTTCCAACAGTGAATTTGAGATTATATCCACAACGTTCCGCTAAACGTCCTTGTTTACATCTACACAAAATGAACAAAAAATAAGAAATCCTACTCATACGGTCCATTTAAAGAAAGCTCTCGATTAGATGCACATTGACAGAATTCAATATATTTTATCCTTATCTGCAAATTTTCTCGAAACAGCAACCACCCCACACAAGTTTACTATAAGTTTCGTTCGTTTGATAATTTGACAAACTATTCTTGATATCTGCACCACTTTCACATGCCTTTATAAATGACCAAATTTTTAATATTGGTATTAAATTCAATTGGTGATGATGAATGAGAAAGATTATCAGTACATGTGGCAGTCGGCTCTAAGGTTTACATTTGTCAGTATAAAATGTACAAACACTTATTGAATTAACTAAATCCAAAACTCTTATGTCTTCTTCAGAAACTGTTACACAGCTAGTTAATAAACTTACATCTTACATGGAATCACAGTTTCAATGACGTGTTCACATAAGTCTTCCACTGGTCCACTTAATGATCAAAGTTAATCTAATCTAGGTTTAGCATACTCTTTCTTTAAAGACAATTTTGGACCAAGTATCTCAAATGACCCTTATACTGCAGGTTAGACATCCAGTATTATGACTATACACGTATTTATCAAAGCCACAACAAGGTCCATTCCTGTATTCCTTGATTCAACCTACTAATAGTTTCGTTGAAGTGTACATCACAGTAAATATTAAGAATTTTCAATCACAATTTCCCCTTAATGTAAAATTGCGTTCATTTACAAAGTATGCCATATTTGATCAGGATAAGAATGATATCAGTTATCAATGATCTGCTTTTAAATTATCTATCGTAATGATCCTACTTCATCGGTTCGGAATGACGGACCCTGTCTTATCAGTAGGCATCGCCAAATTTTGATGTTATATGCACATTTGCATTGTACTCTTTTTCCTATGTCACCACACTGAACACACTTCACAATAAATCCGGTGCTGTGGGTCTGAAGCAGTTGTCTCCAAAGACTGCCGGCAGCTTTCTCCTCCAACTTCTTTACTGCTGACTTATCAGTTCGTTTCAATTATGTCGTAAAAGACAGGAGAGCCTCCAGCAGCCTCATGTTATGCACATCGCTTTATTAACACGTTCTGGATAGACAGTCACTTAATCGAGCACAATATAGGTTACGTAACTGAAAAGGACATCACCAAGAGGCATTTTAAATTAGAAATTAACTTTTGCTTATTGTGCTTAGAGTTCTTTAATATTGCAAAATTATGGATGAATTAATTTCGTGTGCCCAAACAGAAACTCAATTACCCTTCAGTTTGTTAGGCAATCCATTGGAGTATACAACTACCGTCAGCGTCTTAATATAGAGTGAAGGAGCTTGCTGCTTCCAGCTTCAGGTTCTGAGTAATTCGAATTTCGTGAGACAGTCAGACTATAAAAGATTTAAGTCTTTATCATCATCGCTGTGATAACCTCCAATCTCGCTCCTGACTCTCCCTTGTTTCTCCTAAAGCCAATAAGTGTGACAGTGTAGTACAAAACGAAAAGTCGCCTTCAAAAGGGCATCACTTTTGTTTCATATGTGGGAGTTTCTGCTTTCTGAACTCAGTGAACTTGGTAAACATTTGTCCCGTCCTGGTGCTTTCGTAGTTTTCTTATTTCCTCCAAACAAATGCAATAATTGTGCTTGAAACTAGACCCTTTTTCCACATTCTCTCTAATTGATTAACCACTAATCATCCTAAAATTTAAGTTTCATCTTTTAATCTACGGAAAGCGTCACTAATCGAACCATAAAAGCTGTATATACAAAGTAAAACGCAACATGTTATACCAAACTGATTTGCTGAAGAGTGTTGTATTTCACAGATATAAATCCATTCATGATGCCTCGGACAACCTCACACGCAGCTTCTCCCAGTGCATAAGGCAAAGCACAAATTGTTTGTTTTCGGTATATCATCAAAACCAACTGATATATTTATTAAAAACCTGGAGTCCTGTTTTAATTAAATAAAAATAAATTACACCGAAAAGAAACTTTAGAAGAGTGTCAAATGACCCCTTATTCTAAGTGGCTTGGGAGAACAACTTTTTATCCGGCAGTTAAAAAATCAGTTCGCACGCGACAACAAAAGTGGGATTAATCCAAAATTAACGCGAAATACCAGTTAAACATTTCAAATAAGTTTGTTAGAAATCTTTCACCTTGCTTTTTGCCGTCATTTTGCGTTACGCGCTACACGCACTGCCACGAAGGCTTGGCATGAGGAAAACAGAAAAATAAATGCAGAGAAGCTGAGCTGAAATTGCATAGTCTTTGCGATCTGCAGCGCTCTTCTAGAACAAATTATTAACAAGTGTTACCCATTTACCAAAATATTACTAGGGTGAACAAATTAAAGAGAGATAGAGGAAAGAAATATGTAGCACCCAAGAGAGAAGTGATGTAATAAAGCAGATCTCAGTACAGAAATTGTAAAGGAAAAAGAAACATTTCGAGATCTTACATGAATGCGGGGGGGGGGGATAAAATTGAAATAGATTTAAGTACCTAAGTTTCGTGAATGAGAATTGATGTCAAAAGACTTAGGATATCCTACATTTGGGGGTCATTGTGAGCAAGGTAATGTACTTTCAGATCCCATGAAAAGAGGGGCTGTTATTGTCTAGTTCGGCTACCAAAACTCTTTTCTGTTGCTGCTGCTGCTTTATATTTATTTTAAAAATGGGCTATATTCGTTCCATAGAATTAAATGATAAGGTAAAAACCGGCCAGTACTATGTGCTCCAGGTACTGCTTCATAATACGTGTAGGGTCTACCTTTGTCAACACTCCTCACATACGGGCTTATGCGCAAGTGTGTCAAATTTGAGCAACATTTTCGCTGAGGGGCGAAATTCAGTAGACGTAACAGTCCAAAAAATCCCGGCAGTTTATGGAACCAGAGAGTTCATTGACATATTCACAAGATCCGCTGCTTCTCCTTACCCACTGCCGGATTAATCTCTATAAAACTAATAAAACTTACAAACAACACCCCCTCCGACCCCTTATTAATACAAACACTATTAACCTCTCAGCGTTATGGGAAGGAGAGCAGAGCCACATAGTGATTAGTTCTGAAATTTAAAATGCAAATATTCTCACAATATAGGCCTGTAAGATATTTTTATGACACAGATTTGAAGCAAAACCAGGTAAGAGTTTCTGCACGAATTTTATGTTCAGCTGACTATTTGACGACAATAATTATCTACCCACTGCTTATATGTGTGTTTACGTATTTATGAAAGTGTATTACAAATGCTGCTCGAGAAACCCTTTTGTAAGCTAAATGGCGATTCGATAGAGCTACGTTTGCAGATTTTAAGTCTGTGTTTAGCAGCTTCGACGTTGACGAAACCGACAGTTGTCAAATTTATGCACAGAATTATATTACTAAATTAGCCCATCGATCTATGTTTCCTGATTGGCTCTGCATGCACATTAAATCGCGTGAATAAAAGTAAAGTTGCTGGCTAGAATTTTCTATTTTATATTATTACGTAAGAGGATTAAAGCCCATGTCAATACTTTACTCATTCTGTTTGTACTCTTAATTGAAATAAACAAAATCCACACAGACTTTTGGGTATAGAACGTATGAAGAATACTTTGTGTACAATTATCATCCCTTATTTCTGTGAAATTCAATATAAATGTCAGTTTAAATTGTGATGCTAATTAAGAGCTCTTTATGATCGATCCGTGACGCGAAAGATTCAGCTACAGACGCAATTGCCTAAACTTAAACAAAAAAATGTTAGTTTGGTTGTACCTTTTGTCCAAAGGTAGGGAATCCTGCTCTATGGCATTGCCACGTACGTACGTAATGTGAGGAGACGTCATCATATCTACTGCGATATTCAAGGAAGAGTCGAAAATTTTCCTCATTCAATAGGGTAGGGCGTTGGTTAAAACGCTTTGAAAAAATTACTGTATGCGGTAACAAATTTAATGGAAATGAAACGTGAGATAATGCCAATATCTGTCACACTTATCCACTAACATTTTCGTGGAATATTTAACCCCATTTTCTGTCTCTTTTATTAAATCGATCTTTTGCGTGAATTGGAGTTTGGCACGCGAGCAAATAGAATCTGAAACCCCAACACGTTTCTTCCCTCCTACTGGTTATAAACGTCGCATGAGAAATATCTCGAATTAGAACCCTCTTAATCTCTAATCTAACCCCGTGCTAAAGGTCACACATGAAAAAACTGAAATAATTACATTCGGCGCATTAGACATCTTTTCACACGAGAACTAGGACAGGCCAACCCAATTCCGACGACACCAGGTACAAACCTCGAAGAGCTGAAAAGGGAAACTATTTCCCCTTTCCCAGGCTGTGTCTAATTTTGTTTAATTATTCATACATGTAACGTAAAATATAAAAACTGTAATTTTGAAATATATAAGGTACAAACTACTTATAAATGTGAAAGTTTGTAAAGTACAGCAAGTGGTTGTTTGACCATCTCACCGCTGCAATGACAACACCATATCCCTAAGATGGAAATGGGACATTAAAAACCTACCAATTTGAAGTAAAAATAAAATACCTCTTAGAAATGAACGGATGTTAAAAAAAATATAAAACAATCCCTGTAAAGGCCTATTGCAGGCCCAGAATATTCCAGGGGATTGAAGCTCCCAGATTTCGAGACAATCGGCAAATGATGGTGGTATAGTTGCCAACCTTAGGCACAGGCAACCTCCCCCTGTCCCCAGGCAATAATTCTGGTCCTCATTTCTTGTAGAGATTGACAACAGCGCGAATCGAACACGCTACCTCCCGGTTGTAGCGCAGTTCCTATACCAACTGCACCACTGCGTGCCGCCATATATTTTCTGTCATAACTTAAAACCCTTTGGTTCAGCCGACATGACAGGAAGTATCAAGGAATGTACAACAGCTGTGATTCATCACATATTAATATGAAACAATAAATCAAATCAGATATTAAAACAGAAAAGCGACTGGAAACGTTCCAGATTTACTTTATTTAAGCCCTCTGCTTAAATCAAATTATTCAATTCGTTGAATATTACCATAAGAAAATCATGATGTGTCAGATTTGTAGAAAAAATGTAAAATAAATCTGCACTTTAATTTTTTACTCTTTTAGTCAGAGTTTCGAAACAATTTAACTGCGGTCAGCGCCGCTAACACAGTCTGCGTCTTCGTCGTAACTGCTACAGAGATTATAGAATTTATACACCTAATGCGCCGTGGTATCTGCCTAATTAACGCATGATAATTTTGTATCACGGTAACCAGGTTCGCAGTGTACCGTGCAGTAAGATAATTTCGGTGTCTGTATTGTTCGTGTAGCTGGATGATAAGCAATCTAGGTTTGCCACGAAAACACCATTTGTACTGCGTTATCTGCCAGGGATTTAATAGTGAGGGAGCGCAAATACCTCGGAAAATTTAGAAGCCACCCTATATCGTGAATCTTTTAAATATGTTATTGCGGTTAAAATCCTATTTATTCCTAAAGGATTAAATGCTTGTCCTATAGGATTGGAGAATTAAGGAGACTGGTTGAGTTACTGCGTGTATTCCGAGAAACCTGTATGCTTCTTATGCATGTGCACACACTACAGGATTGCAATGAGAGATAAGGTGTTCAACGTATACAACTTAGCAACAGAATTCAGGTGTTCTTATTTAATTTGCATAAACTGGGGAACAAATAACGCCATAACCACAATCCGAACTGCACGCTACAAGATTATCGCTTAATTTCACTCTAAATATTGTAATACAGTGTCAGGTTACACACAGCAGCAAATCGTGAGGTCCAGACGAGATGTGAAAAAGGTTAGAAAAATACAAATGTCACATATGTTCATTTCTCCAAAATTCTGCTAAAGTGTAAAATTAAAAAAATCCACTTTAATTCAGTGTGTAGATACGGGCTTATTTTTAAAAAACAATACTTTTCAATGCCCTGTCCAGTGTGTAGAGTCTTTAGTTCTTGAAAGCAAAATAATTCCATACAAGAAAGGAAAGAAATTCATGGCCAGTAGGGAACATAAAGACACCTGCAATAAAGATATTACTTACTGTAACTTAACGTTGTTAGTCACCAAAACCCTTACGGAAATCAATCTACAATTAAATATTCAAGACGTTTTGGACGTTACGCTGTGCCGTTGAGTAAAAAGAACCCGACGTTTCGAAGGATCCTACTGTTTTCGTCTTCAGCTTCAAGCAGCGTAAATGGACTGTTTGACCATGAAGTTAAAGCAATATGATCCTCCGAAACGTTGGTAGCACTTTATCAGTTGGCACAACATACATACCCAGAAAAACTGAATCTTCAACAGCACCGCTGTAAGAACCGCAAACTTCCAATCATTTCAATTTCCTATAAATTAAGAAGACTGGAGACTAACGAACGCCCACTCAGAGGTAGCAGAAGGGGTTGAATTTTAATCAGAGGCTTTTTCCGCTATCTGATCAACGACTGTCAGGGCTGAGGGTGAAGAAATTTAAATCTCTTTCCGCAAATTAGTAAGTTTCTTTCTTTTATTCCAGGATTTACTTTGCACATCCCTACGCGTTGCATAAGTACAGAGCATTCGTCAACGGCACCTGCATATCAAGAGAATGCAAACCTGAGATTAAAAATTTGCATATTTATATGCGGCGATACAAAGCTTACAATTTCAATCACCTTACGTTAAAATCTGATACAGAATCACAGACACGAGCAAATTCTACAATTTTATCTAATAAATGCACACAACAGTCATTTAATTCACAATATTTTTAAAAACATAAAACTTCTACATTTTTCGGACCTTACTGGTCCATCATCAGGGAGTGCATTAATTGTTGTTATATAAAACAGTTACTAAACAATATTTGATTCGTTGCATACGTGGAAGAACGAGAAACTATCTGCGGCGACCTTTTACGCATTCCTGCCAATTCTATTGTTATTTAGAACAACAACACAACTCTAAGCATATATACAACTTCACTTGCGTAGAATACAATTATAGATTCATCGCGTTACAATATCTATACTATACGTATTATCACGGACCAGCAGTATTATTCAAGGGTGTACAAAGGACAAGGATATAGGGCACAGATAAGTGTTTCCGTATTTATTTAACATAAAATACTTAAAATGATGAAGCCAACTTTTTTGCCAATAAAATTCCATGTAGATTAAAATAGAATTGTGATTAAAAAATAGGACGAATACTACAAACAGTCCTTTAAAAGTCCCGCCTTTTCCATTGTAGAGAATGTTTGGCCAGTTCTGCAGTTTTCTGGGCGCGGCTGCAGAGGAAAGAACCGAAGTTATTATGACAATGACTGAATTTCAGACTTCCAGTGCTATAGACCGCAATCCATAGTTTAAGGACGGATTTTTTTTTAAATAAAAGAACTAGAGTATCGGTCAACCCACTATCTAAGTACTATCAACCAACATCCCTTCACACACTGAGTTTCTTTTGTTTATCTTCCACAGTGTACGAGTTATGACTTGTCTTGTAAAGTCAGTTTTCTTAATACGTCATGGATAGCGGAAATGAACAGAGAGTTACCATAAAATGTTGTTTCACAGCCGGTCTATCTGCGACAGAAACACTAGTATTGGTGCTAAAGGGGTTATGGGAATGAGGCTCTGAACCGATCAAATGTTTGTACGTGGTATTCTGGATTTCGGGACGGAAGGGAGCTGGTATAAGATGACGAGATGTGGCCGTCCAAAATCGACTCGAACTGAAGTAAACATTGCTGCTGTTTTTGGTTTGATAAAAAAAATGACCGTCGAATCGCATCAAGAACGATAGCAGAATCTTTGAACATCCCCAAGACGGTAGTTCTTCGGATTCTGAAAGAAGAATTGGGAAAGAGAAAGTTGTGTGCACGGTTTGTTCCACATAACTTGATACCTGAGGAAAGGGAAGATCGAGTCACATCTTGCCAAGACACTATCGCGATGGCCGACGCAGACAAAAATTTTTTAACAATTATTACGGAAGATGAGACCTGGTGTTTTGTCTATAACCCCCGAAACAAAAGAACAGAGTTCTCAGTGGGTTGGTGAGACATCCCGTCGGCCGAAGAAATTGAAATTCCAAAGGCCCGACATCAAGACCATGTTGATAATTTTTTTCGACTCTCAAGCCGTATTGTACAAAGAATTCGTACCACAAGGAAAAACAGTGAATACACAATTTTATAAAGGAGTAATGGATCGTCTCCTGAAGCGCATTCAATGGGTTTGTTCACCTGCGTTCTTCTTGCAAGATAATGCGCTCGCCCACAAAGCTGCAAGAGTTTTCCAGTTTTTGACCCCGTAATCTCCACATTCATCTCCGCCAAACTATTTTCTGTTCCCAAAGTTGAAAATGAAGTTAAAAGGATTACACGTTGCGGATGTTACTTAGATTCAAGAAGCCCTAAATGATGAATTAAAGAAGGTCCAAAAATAGGAATTTTCTGCAGCTTTTCAGAAACTGCACGGCCACGCAAAAGCCTGTATATATGCTAATGGAGATTATTTTGAATAAAAAAAGGTACGTGTCTTCCTCACGTGTCTTCAATTTAAAAAAAAAATCAGTCCAAAAACTTTTGAAACGCACTATGTACGTTCCTCATCCACAGTCACAAACCTTTCAACCAGTCGTGCAATTACGTGTACGTCCCTCTGTTTTAGCTCGTGCAAGTTCTAGCACGAGAGCATTCCGAGGATAACTTGCCACGCTACTGTCTAAATATTTCGCTGTGTTTCGAATATCAAGCTGTCATATATGAATTAATTTGCACGCTTCACTGTAACCATGGCCAATAGCAACAAAGTACAGAATGTTGTTCATTAACAACATAAAACACAGAAAGGGGAGGTCCAATGTTAGGTGATGTGCTACACCCAGACCTGTAAGCTCTGTTTCTTTACGATTTAAAGGTCATATAATCAGAAAAATCCTTATTTATAATGTATACGAGGTCGAACCTTTGGATATTATTTACATTTCATTTCTTACGGTGTGGTCACATTCTAAACTTCCTGTTTCAGTACTCTGCTAGTAATTATAAACTTACACTGTTACCAGCCCTACATTTACTAGGTTTGAGCCAATATCCTTCCAATATTTTTAACTTCTTTGCTACAATTTAAAATTTCTCACCAGTAACGTAGCACTGTTTACACTTTCACTTAGTGCCGGTGCTCTGCCGTTTGGAGGTCCTTTGTCGGCACCCTGCCAGTATTTAAAATTTATTTTCCTGTACTCTGCCACCACTTACATTAACTTCGCTTTCACTGCTACGATATACGCTTCCATATTTTTTGTTGCTATTCTGCCATGGATTACAGTTACTTTTCAGTTGCCTGCCACTATGTAGACTACGTAGACTTTTATATACATGGGTCCGTGCGTCGTGAATCGAATTTAATAATTGTCCAACAAGATGCTACTTATTCAGTTTATTACATTTCTGTAGGCAGCTGTACAGGTTTCGGGTGTTGACACCCATCATCAGGAACTCGTACAACTATAATTGCAAGTTCTGGAGTTGATTAACCGGATCTACTACCATCCGCTCTCGTTGTTGAGTTGGAACTGATTCATGTGTATCGTACAAGACGATACACATGAATCAGTTTCAACTCAACAACGAGAGCGGATGGTAGTAGATCCGGTTAATTAATCCCAGAACTTGCAATTATAGTTGTACGAGCTCCTGATGATGGGTGTCAACACCCAAAACATATAGAGCTGCCTACAGAAATGATATAAACTGAATAAGTCGCATCTTGTTGGAAAATTATTAAATACGTAGACTTTTTCGATACCCTGCCAAAGATTACAAATTTTGTGCAGGTAACTTGAAATTATTTATAATTTCTGTATACTTACTGTGCTACAACTCAAAACAGAGACTCGCATTCAAATTTATTTTATAATATCATAAAATGTACTATTCAAAACAACAACCGTGTTTTAAGATTAACTATACTTCCCATTTCCAAAGAATTCTGAAAATAACGTGCCATGAGTAACGGCTTTCAGGGAACCGATTTTATGTCCAGCCTCTAATAATAACTTATAGCAACATTTTAAAGGTCGTTTACTATTCAGCTTTACAGCTTGCATATTACTGTAGATTTTACTTATTTGAACAAAATATGGGCCTTGGTTTTGAAAAGATCCAAAACAGGCGTCTGAGGAAAGGTTATTTAGTTTCATTCACGTGGGTTGAACACAAGACTTTACACAAAAAGTCACACAATAGGTGACCGTTAATGGAATTCCGAGGCTTTTATCCACCACTAATTTCCGGTAAACTCTCTTACAAAGCCTCACAGTTTTGAGGACAAAAGAATGCTATGAAGCTTTAGACCTGCTCAACAGCAGGTTCCAAGCCGTGCCATAATCTAGGTAAATGCAAACTGAGTTAAATAAATTGTAGTACAATTTTAATGATTTGGCTTTAATTTTTCCACACACGCATTAGTTTAAACAAGAGCTAGGTATTAAAATGACCTTAGTAGCTGGGGTTGGCATCGTGATACCCACAAGGGTTCAGAGGAAACGCGTCTTTTCAACGACGGGTACGACAACGGAACTGCCTGAACTGCAAAAGGCAAGAAGCTACTGTGCCTAAACGGATAACTTGGTTGGGGCACTTGGTGACCAACTAGAACTCATTGGGGGGCACTTGGTGACCAACTAGAACTCATTGGGGGGCACTTGGTGACCAACTAGAACTCATTGGGGGGCACTTGGTGACCAACTAGAACTCATTGAAATTATTTACATATTTTTTTGGCTCTTTGATTTATGTACTTCTTTACTCACATATACGGCTATTTATTTACTATATCAATCATTTATTTCACTCATGTAATTATTTATTTACTTTATGCATTTTAATTAATCGTTCATTTCACCTGATTAACCAGATACTTTTATGTTTATTAATTTATTATTAAATTAATTTTTAATTACTCACTCGTAGTATATTTTGGTTAACTCACTAGTTCAATTACTTATAATTCATGGTTTTGTATAAATGTTATTTGCTTCTTTCTGTACCTACTGAAGCACGATTCACCTATTTTGCATTGATTCATAAATAATTTAAAAAATTACACATATGCTGCCTTATGTGTGTACAGACATGTGCTTTCTTACTCCTTCATTCACTCATTTATTTCATTATTCACCACTTTAATCATCTATTCATGGATTCACTTTATCGCTCTGTGTAAACAACAAAACCTACACAGCGTGAAATATTTGCCAGCACAAAGTGGCATTACGATCACTTTAAAGAGACGTGAGCACCTGCTGGCTTCTGCCTTGTGTAATGGTGCGGGCAGGTGTCTATTTTGACCAGCAGTAGTTAATGTTCTCTATATCAAGTTAAAAGCGTAGTGGCATTAAAAGCTTGATCATTTGGGCGACATACACAAAGACGATAAATCTTAATGACTTATTACTGTGCCTCATATTCGTATCACCATTTATTAACCGACAAGTGTTGGTTAATAAATGGTGAAAAGGACGAAAATTGTTATATTTTAGAAAATACTTTCAATTTTGAAAGTAAAACGCGATTAAGGTAATTTGAGACTTTCAAGTGGAAACATTGGCTATAGGGTTACTGTGGAGAGTAAATTGTCAAAGCAATCCTAACTTGGAGGAAACCTATGGTAGTTCATGTTTTTTTTTTAATTTCGAGACTAATATTAATTAAGTTCAGATATTGTGCATCTGTGGTCTAGTGGTCAGAGTTTCTGGCTACAGATACAGAGGTCCCGGGTTCGATCCCCGGCGCTACCAGATTTTCTGAGTAGTAGTGGGTCTGGAACGGGGTCCACTCAGCCTCGT
>Ga0131853_10013885_pt1 | contig 14753 bp, 12 predicted proteins | sample TergutLab28metaG_FD_92764 | JGI IMG/M metagenome (GOLD analysis project Ga0131853, IMG submission 92764) | Labiotermes labralis P1 segment gut microbial communities from Petit-Saut dam, French Guiana - Lab288 P1 (version 2) (version 2) | ecosystem: Host-associated > Arthropoda: Insects >... | reverse complement strand
CTATCAACACAAGTTCATGCAGAAATGATAAGTTTTACAGATGCATATAACCAATTAGATCAGTTTGTTGAGATCGGCTTATTTTATATCATAGAACTCCAAGATGCCCTTTGGAGATATCATGGTAGATTACTAGAAATGTCACATAAAATTGCTGAAGGATGGTATTTACAAGCATTAGAACTATACGAAGGCGAAGGGATCTCAAGTGCTGGAATAGAAGAAATGAGTACCTCAGTAGCTTCAGCTAATCAGGCTCTCTTGACGGATTTAATAGCAGAATATCGTGCGACTGTTGCAGATATGGAAACTGTAACTGCGATTGAAAATGGAAGCTTTGTTCCAAATAATGATTTAGATTTCGAAGTTGTCTTAGATAGTGTTGAGGAAATCGTTGTACGATTTGATAGCTTAAGCTTCAGATTTGAACAATTGATTGATGGCTCAGATAACGATACACCTAACTATATCATCATTGGTGGGATTGTATGGTTTATTGGTGACTGGACAATTGATCAAGTTGAAGAATGGTTTGAGCTAGTAGCTGAGAATGATGTTGTTAGATTTCGTGCAAATGACTTATGGGCAGAGTCAGTTTTAAATCCTGACGCTGAGGAATTGAATGCTATTTTCTGGGAGTTATTTGCTCAAAGTTTACAGATTATTTTGTCAGGACCTACAAATACAAACCCTCCAACGTTATCATTTGAAAATGCTTCTGCTTTGTTGAGCGCTAATACATTAGATTTTGAGGAATTAATTGCAAGATATGAAGCTGGCGAATCAGGGCCGTGGCAGCACCTTGCTCCAACGAGCATCAATGTAATGTATTCTACGTATGTTGATAATTCAGGGAGATGGGGACGCATAGAATGGCTCGAACTTACACCTGCATCGGGATATCGTATTTATATTAGAAATTCTATTACTGACGAGGTTTTGACTGTTGAAGTTGGCAGAGAAGCTATGGTAGAAAGTGAAGGCATCTGGAATTGGTTTAGTTTTGACTTGCGACCATTACCACTTTCTTATGATATTGATTACTATTTGCAGATTAGGACGCTTGGAGATGGTGTGGATTGGTTAGATTCCAGATTAAGCCATTCTGTAGTTTATCGGCGAATACAATTCAATAGGCCACCTGATGAGAGTGAAACTACATCTCCAACAGAGCAGCCTACAGAGCCGACAACGATCCCTCCAACACATCCAGAGTCTACAGAGCCAACAACAGAACCTACTATGCCAATAACTCCAAGTCCTCGTCCCCCATCACGTCCCCCAGGATCAGGCATCATGCCTCCTTTTCCTCCTAGCACAACACCTCCTCCAGGAGAAACACTTCCACCATCAATAGCACCTACCGGTCCATCTACGATACCAGAGGACTGTTTGCCTTGTGACTGTCCAATAGATTGTGATTGTCCAACAACTACAGTTCCGAGTACTAGTGGTGGATCTGGCGGTGGAACTACAAGTAGGCCAGGTGGTGGAAACAATAATTTGCCACAAACTGGTGCTGCAATTGTTAATATAGGAATTGTTGGTGTAGGTATTGCTGCATCAGGTACAGTTGTTGCATTTGTTAAAAAGAAAAATTAGCTAACTAATTATTAAACAAGTAAGAAATGACCTCCGATTCGTTGATCCTTTTGCAATGACTGGAGGTTATTTTATTATCATCAGCTTAGTTACTTCACAAAATGACGAGAATGTGTTAAAATATGAACAATGGTATAAAATAATGACAAGAAAATTGTTTAAGGATGATGAAAATGAAAATTACAATTGTAGGATCAGGGTATGTGGGGTTATCAAATGCGGTATTATTGGCGCAAAAAAATGAAGTTGTGACTTTGGATATTGTTGAAGAGAAAGTCAATCTTATTAATAATAAAAAGTCGCCAATTGTAGATGCTGAGATTGAAGAATATTTGGCGACAAAGGAATTGAATTTAAGTGCAACTGTTGACAAGGAAAGAGCTTATGAGAATGCTGAATATGTAGTTGTTGCGACACCAACGGATTATGATCCAGAGACGAATTATTTTAATACTAAGTCGGTTGAGGCTGTAATTAAGGATGTTTTAGAGATTAATCCAGCGACGACGATTGTGATTAAGTCAACTGTGCCGGTTGGTTATACGCAAGAAGTTAAAGAGATGTTTGGGGCGGATAATATCGTGTTTTCACCAGAATTTTTACGTGAAGGGCGGGCGTTGTATGATAATTTGTATCCTTCAAGAGTTGTTATTGGCGAGGATTCTGATCGTGCGCGTAAGTTTGCTGATTTATTGTTAGAGGGTGCTATTGCTGAGGATGTGCCAGTTTTATTCACGGATTCGACGGAAGCAGAGGCGATTAAGTTATTTTCTAATACTTATCTAGCTTTACGAGTTGCGTATTTTAATGAACTAGATACTTATGCTGAGATTCGTGGATTAGATACGAAACAAATTATTGATGGTGTTGGGCTTGACCCGAGAATTGGTACGCATTATAATAATCCTTCGTTTGGATATGGTGGTTATTGTTTGCCGAAAGATACGAAGCAGTTGCGTGCTAATTATGAGAATGTGCCAAATAATATTATCGGAGCGATTGTGGAGGCTAATAGAACGAGGAAGGATCATATTGCTGATATGGTGTTGGCTCGTGAGCCTAAAGTGGTGGGAATTTACCGCTTGACGATGAAGGAAGGGTCGGATAATTTTAGGTCGTCTGCGATTCAAGGGATTATGAAGCGTGTGAAAGCGAAGGGGATTGAGGTTATCGTATATGAACCGGCTTTAGATGAGACGCATTTCTTTAACTCGCGAGTGCTAACGGATTTGGATGCTTTCAAAGCAGAAGCAGATGTGATTATTTCTAATCGTTTGGAAGATTCGCTTTCTGATGTGATTGATAAGGTGTATACGCGCGATGTGTTTAATAGAGATTAGAAGATTTGCATTAGTCACAATTGGCTAGTGCTTTTTTTGTACAGGTATGGTATACTTGCGATAGTAGATTTTTTTCAAGGAGGAAAGTGATATGGGACATTATTTAAATCCGGGAACAGATAAATTTGAAATGAGCTTAAGGTCAGAAATATATGTGGATAAGAGTGGTCTTATTGCTAGGACAAATGGACTGATGCTTACTGAAGAAAGATTTGTCTGCATTAGTCGCCCAAGAAGATTTGGGAAAACAATGGGAGCAAATATGTTGGCAGCTTATTATGGTATGGGTGTAGATGCTCATGAGTTGTTTCAAGATTTGGAAATTGCTGATGATAAATCCTATGAGAAACATCTTAATAAATACAATGTGTTGATGATTAATATGCAAGTTTTCTTAAGTCAAACGAATTCTGTTGAAGAAATGCTTGAAATGCTCCAATCAACTATTATCAGTGAACTTATCGATGAAAACCCAGATGTCTTCTATCAAGATCAAACCAATTTTATTCACGTTATGAAAGATACTTATGCTCAGACGAAAACGCCATTTGTTATTTTAATTGATGAATGGGATTGTCCATTAAGAGAACAAAAGAATAATACCGAAGATCATCGGATTTATTTAGATTTTTTGAGGTTATGGCTTAAAGATCAGGTCTATGTCGGCTTGGCTTACATGACAGGTATTTTGCCAGTTAAGAAGTACGGGAGTCATTCTGCATTAAATATGTTTGATGAATATTCAATGATTGATCCAAGTAGGTTTATAAATTATTTTGGTTTTACAGCCTCGGAGGTTGAAAAGCTTGCTATCGAGTATAACGTGGATTTTGAAGAAATCCAAAATTGGTATAATGGTTATTTTGTTGACTTAGGAAATCCATTGTATAGCCCAAAGTCGGTAAATTCATGTTTGATCAGAAAAAGGTTTTCTAATTATTGGAACAAAACTGAAACATTCGAAGCATTGCGAGATTATATCATGCTTGATTTTGATGGCTTGAAAGCGAAAGTGACAGAGATGATTTCGGGTGCATGTGTTGAAATTGCTACTGAAAGCTTCACCAATGATATGACCACTTTCAATTCAGCAGATGATGTGTTGACTTTGCTTGTCCATTTGGGGTATTTGACTTATAATTTTGATGAAAAAACGGTGCGAATTCCTAATGAAGAAGTTAAAGGAGAGTTTATTACGTCGGTTAAGACTTTAAAATGGAGTCATATCATTGATAGTGTACGGGCATCAGGAAAGTTATTAGAAGCTATTTGGAATGATGAGGCGGATATTTTAGCTGAAGGTGTTGCCAAAGTCCATGAAGAAAACACCTCGATCCTTGCTTATAATGATGAAAATGCATTGAGTTGTGTGTTAAGCTTGGCGTTGTACAGTGCAAAAGATTATTACAAACTTGTTCGAGAGATGCCTGCTGGCAAAGGTTATGCGGATTTGGTTTTTATTCCACGTCGCAAAGAATTTGATAAGCCAGCACTCGTTGTTGAATTAAAATGGGATAAGACAGTTGGTGGTGCCATTTCACAGATTAAGGAGCGGAATTATATTTCTGCATTAGAGGAATATCAAGGAAATCTTTTGTTAGTTGGGCTTAATTATGATAAAGAAACAAAGGTGCATGACTGTATAATTGAGCCGTGGAAGATGAGAAACTGAAGCTTTAAAAGCAGTTGATATGCTAACTGAAATGTGGTAAACTAGTAACTGATCTAATCTTTGCTGATGGTTTGTCAGCGATGTTTGTTTTGGCAGGTCAGTTTGGAGATATACTCAAGTGGCTGAAGAGGTTACCTTGGAAAGGTAATAGGTCGGGTAACTGGCGCGGGGGTTCAAATCCCTCTATCTCCGCCATTTTTTGTTTTGAAGTGAATTTTTAACCAAGGCTTAGGGCTTAATTTTCAAGTCCAAGGTCTTTTTTCTATGTTTCCTCATCAAAGTGTGGTATAATTGGTAATGGTTAAAACGAAGTCGAAAATGAGGTGGCATCATGGATGTGAGGCAAGTTGCATTTCAAGTGTTGTTAAATATTAAGTCGGACGGCGCATATAGTAATAATGCTTTGAAGCAGGCTTTTTCTGAGCACGAATTGTCAGCGAAAGACAAGGCTCTGGCAACTGAGATCGTCTACGGAACACTAACGCGTTATCAGTTGTTAATTTTTTTCTTGCAGCCTTATTTTCGAGGGCGTGTAAAAGAATGGGTTCAGATGTTACTTGCGATGACTTTGTATCAAGTGTTTTATCTTGAAAAAATCCCCGATTATGCTGCTATCGATGCTGCTGTAGAAATAGCAAAAGGTCGTGGTGGCGCGTTTAATTCAAAAATAGTGAATGCGATCTTACGAAAAGTTACAAAGCTGCCACTAGATGATCATATGGATTTAGTTTATGAAATTGGAGAGATTCCAGAACGTTTTTCGACTCAATTTTCGCACCCGTTGTGGCTGGTTCGTTTGTGGGTCGCTCAGTTTAGTGAAATACAAACACTTGAAATGTTACAAGCTAATAATGAGCGGGCTAAGATGATGTTAAGGACAAATACAGCTTTGATTAACAGAGATGAGCTGATGGTGAAATTGTCGCAAGAAGGCGTGACTTGTACGCCAGGTCGAATCTCTGAGACAGCTATTTTAGTTACTTCAGGCAATCCACTCGGGACGGCTTCATTTGAAGATGGGCTTTTCTATGTTCAAGATGAGGCTTCACAATTGCCGGCGATGGCGCTTGCCCCAGCTGAGGGGGCTCGTGTTTTGGATGTGTGTGCCGCGCCTGGTGGAAAGACATTTCATCTTGCTGAGATGGTTGGCGAGATGGGGGTTGTGTATGCACATGATATTTATGCGCATAAGATTGCGCGAATAAAAGAGAATGCAAAGCGCTTAAGAGTAGTGAATGTGGAAGCATCTGTCTGTTCGGCACTTGCTTTAGATTCGTTATATGAGCTGGAGAGCTTTGATTATGTGTTAGTGGATGCGCCGTGTTCAGGTTTGGGAATCTTGCGTCGTCATCCTGAGGCAAAGTTGACGAAGAAGCCTGAGGATTTAGATGCGATTGTTGAGATTCAAAGGGATATTTTGGCAAGTAGTGCAAGGTTTTTAAAGCCTGGTGGTCGACTTGTTTACAGTACCTGTACGGTGAATAAGAAGGAAAATGAGCGACAAGTAGAGGCATTTTTGCGAGAATTTCCTGATTTTGAACTGGATGTGGATTTTGAAAGCCGAATGCCTGCTATTTTGAAAGGTCATTTTGAGAATGGGATGCTGCAGTTGCTACCCCAAGATTTTGCGACAGATGGGTTCTTTGTTGCGGCATTAACAAGATCGGCTACATAAGGTTAAAAAGCAATTATTTGGGAATATTAAAAGAAAGAGGACGAATGTATGAATAAACGGTCGATTTATAGCTTAACGCTAGAAGAATGGGAAGATTTTGTCATCGCGAATGGGCAACCTAAGTTTAGGGCTGCGCAAATTTTTGATTGGCTTTATGTGAAGCAAGTGGCGAGTTTTGAGGAAATGTTAAATGTTCCAAAGGCATTAAAAGCATTGCTTGCTGACGTTTTTGACTTTACGACCTTTGAAGTTGTTACGCATCAAGAAGCGAGTGATGAAAACGAGGGAGGAGTGCATAAATTTCTGTTTCGTTTAGCTGACGGGAACACGATTGAAACCGTATTGATGAAGCACGCTTACGGGTTATCCATTTGCGTCACTACACAAATTGGCTGTCGCATCGGATGTTCATTTTGTGCTTCTGCCATTGGTGGCCTTGTGCGTAATCTTGAAGCGGGAGAAATCGTCAGCCAAATTATTCATGTTTCTCGTGCAATAGGCGAGCGGATAGGTCATGTCGTCGTCATGGGAATTGGTGAGCCTTTTGAAAATTATACGGCTTTGACGAAATTCATCCATATTATTAATCATGATAAAGGACTTAATATTGGGGCGCGTCATATTACGGTGTCGACGAGTGGGCTTGTGCCGAAAATTTATCAGTTTGCTGATGATCACAAACAAGTCTCGCTAGCGATTAGCTTACATGCACCTAATGACTATTTGCGCACCACCATCATGAAAATAAATCGCACTTATCCATTATCGGATTTGTTGAAGGCGGTTCGTTATTACTTGAAGGAAACAAATAGGCGCATTAGCTTCGAGTATGTTCTAATGAAAGATGTGAATGATTTGGATGAGCATGCTTATCAGTTGGCTAAGTTGATTAAAGGCATTAATTGTCATGTGAATTTGATACCGATGAATTCAGTGGCAGAGTTGGGGCTGACTAAGTCGCCTAAAAAGCAAGTGATGAGATTTAAAGAGATTTTAGAAAAAGAGAAAGTGACTGTAACGCTCAGGCGTGAAATGGGCGCTAACATTGATGCAGCTTGTGGACAACTTCGAGCAAGTGAGTCAAGTAAAGCAGGTATTGGTAGGTGATTTGATGATTTGGAAACATAGCTATCAAACAGATATTGGTCGTGTCCGTAACCATAATGAGGATGCTGTCGGGATTTTTGAGCGGGATCAATTGTTAGTTATGGTTGTTGCAGATGGAATGGGTGGTCATGCTTCTGGAGATGTGGCGTCACAGATGGCCATCGAGTTTATTCAGAATGAGTTTAATAATGGCTTAATCGTTGATAGTAAAGAGGCTGCACGTGACTGGATGACGCATGTATTAGAACAGGTGAATGCTGATATTTTAGCGTATGCGAAAGCTAATGATGTCTTGTTGATGGGAACAACGTTAGTGATTGTCGTTGTAACTGAAACTTTCATCGCGATCGCGAATATTGGCGATAGTCGAGCTTATTTGTTTGCTTTTGATAAGCTACGTCAATTGACAAAAGACCATACTTTTGTGCGTGAGTTAGTCGACAAAGGGCAAATTTCAGAACATGCAGCGAAGAGTCATCCGCAAAAAAACATTATCAGCAAGGCTTTGGGTGCTAGTGAGAATTTGGAATTTGATTTTTTTACTTTAGAGCATTATGATGCAAGCGGGATTTTGCTATGTACAGATGGTTTGACTGGGCTTGTGGAAGACCAGAGTATTTTAACTGTGCTAAAAAGCGATATGAGTACACGCGAGAAAGTGCAACAGTTGGTTGAAAAAGCCAATGATCAGGGTGGCTGGGATAATATATCTATTGCTTTACTAGAGTTTAGGGAAGGGAGTGCGCCAGAATGATTGTTGGAGAAGTAATTAATTCAAGATATGATATTAAACTACTCATCGGTGACGGTGGCATGGCAAATGTTTATTTGGCGTACGATCGGATTTTACGGAAAAATGTTGCCATTAAGATGCTGCGTTATGAGCTTTCAAAGGATGATAGCTTTATTAAACGGTTCAACCGGGAAGCAGCACAAGTTACAAAGTTGGAACATCCTAATATTGTAGCAAGTTATGCGGTAGGTGATTACAAAGGACAGCCTTTTATTGTCATGGAGTATATTCGTGGTAAAACATTAAAGGATTATCTTCGTGAGATAGGGCCGTTAACCGAAGAAGAAGCTGTTTATGTGATGATTCAAATTTGTCAAGGTGTTTATCAAGCTCATGACCAAGGGATTATTCATCGAGATTTGAAGTCACAAAATGTGATGATTGATGACGAGCTAAATGTGAAAATTACCGACTTTGGAATAGCTTTATCTAGTAATGAGGCAGATATGACGCAAACAAATACGATTATGGGGTCTGTCCACTACTTAGCACCAGAGCTTGCGCGCGGAAGTTTAGCGACACCAGCATCAGATATTTATTCTTTAGGTATTTTGTTATATGAATTTCTAACAGGAACAGTTCCGTTCAAAGGTGAAGGTGCCGTCAATGTTGCGCTTCAACACATGGAAAATGAAGTGCCATCTGTGCGTCAAATTTTTGCAGACTTATCAGAAAATTATGATCATATCATTAAGAAATCTACTGCAAAAAAGCCAATTGAGCGTTATGAGAGCGTATTGGATCTCATTGAAGATTTACGCGTCGCTCACATTGAAGGAAGCTTGTCAGATAGATCGGTGATTGATGAAGGAATGGAAGAAACGATGATTATTCAACCAATTAAAAGTAGGCGGGAGAAAGAAGTGCCAATTCCATATAAAAGTGCGAAAAAGTTTAGTACATTATCGCTTATCAATGGGATATTATACACCACTTTGCTCGGGATAATGATCGCGATTTATGTGATTTTTGTTATCATTCCAGGTCGTTTTGAAACTGAACACACGCGCATTCCAGATGTGATCAATATGACGGCTGATGAGGCGATCATTGCCCTTGATGAAGTAGGGTTACATGATGTGCAAATTCAAATCATTGAAATTAGAAATACGGATATTCCAGAAGGGCAAATTTTCAGATCAAATCCGCGTGTCGGCTCGCAAGTAAGAATTATTGAAGAACAAACGATTATCTTTTATGTTGCCTCTCATGCGGATAACTTAGGGAGAGATTGATGAGAAAAACAGGGATTATTTTAAAATCACTAGCAGGGTTTTATGAGGTAGAAGATCGTCTCACACGAGAAATGATAACTTGTCGCGGACGTGGTTTGTTCCGCAAAGATGGCTTTATTTTATTAGTCGGAGATCATGTTTCATATGAATTGAATGAGGATGGCAGTGGGTATATTATTTCTGCTAGCGAGCGGACTAATCAATTAGTGCGTCCGCCGATTGCGAATGTTGGCAAAGCACTTGTCGTTTTCTCAGCCAAAGAACCAGATTTTAATATCAAATTTCTCGATCGTCTTTTAGCAGCTATCGAGTACGAGGAAATCGAACCGATCATTTTGATTAGTAAAATTGATTTGTTAACAGAGAGCGAGAAAGAGCGTCTTGTGCCGATCTTTGAGTATTATCGCAAGATTGGTTATCATGTCATCGAGACCTCTTCTTATGAGCAAGTTGGGCTTGAGGAGATAAAGGAGCTTGTTGATGAGGAAATTGTTGTCATATGTGGGCAATCTGGTGTTGGCAAGTCGTCAATGCTTAATGCGATTGATCAGGAGCTTAATATTGAAGTTAATGAGATTTCGAAAGCGCTCGGGCGTGGAAAGCATACAACGAGACATGTTGAATTACATAAATTAGCTGGTGGTCTTGTTGCAGATACGCCAGGATTTAGTAAGCTTGATTTGGATGAGATCGATGCTGAGGTTTTACGAGAGTGCTTTATTGAATTTGTAGAGATACAAGATGATTGTAAATTTAGAGGGTGTTTGCATATGAATGAGCCGAATTGTGCAGTGAAAAGTGGTGTTGAGGCAGGGGATATCAAGACATCTAGGTATGAGAATTATTTGCAACTTTTGGGCGAGATTCAGGGGCGTAAAGTGAAGTATTAGTTAGTGAAAAAAATTTATTGAGGAGGTCATTAAAATGACATATCAAGAAGAGAATCAAGTATTGCTAGCATTATACAAAGATTTAAGGGTTGCAGATGTAAGAGACGGTCTAGATTGGATTGGTTACCACAACTTTGGAACGGTTGATGCTGGCATTAGACCTTTGTGGAGAACCAAAGCTGTCGGGATTGCTAGAACTGCACGCTACTTGCCTTTTGAGGGACCTTATCCAGAAGAGAAAGGCGATGCTTATACAGAATGGCAAGGTTGGTATTATGGTAATGTGTGTACGTATCCGTGGTCAACTGAGATTGAAGATGGGGATTTTATGGCGATTGATGTGAGTGGTGTGAATGTGGGCTTGATGGGGTCTGAGAATACATTAGGTGCACTCTTGCGTGGTTGTCGTGGTTTTGTTATGAATGGTTCAGGTATTCGTGATACGGATGAGACAATTATGCAAAAAATTCCTGTTTGGTCACATTTTGTTTCACAGTCAATGGTACAGTGTAAAATTCAATTTGATCAGAAAGATGTGCCAGTGAATATTGGTGGTGTTACTGTTGTTCCTGGAGATGTGATTGTAGCAGATGGTGATGGCGTGATTGTTGTTCCAAGAAAAGTAGCGAAAGAAGTGGCAAAATATGCGGGTGCTATTTTAGAGTCGGATATGGATTCGCGAAAGGGATTGTATGAGAAGTTAGACTGGGAGTTAGATGAGACTGTAGCAAAGTAAAAGTTTGAGGAGAAAAGATGTGGTAGGAACTGTCAAAAAATAAATTGCAACTCTTTTAAGACAGAATGTCGCTTTAATCAAGTTAGTTCCTTAGCATGTCTTGCTCCTTTTATAAAGCGTTGTATTGGGTGCTAGTGAAATTTGTTCAGAATAGCGAATGTCGGGAAAGTAGTGAAATGTGGGTTTGTCCGAGAGTTTTTAAGTGAGAAAGCATCCAAACTGTCGGATTTTGACTGTAGAGCTCGCGATCCCGATATTATTTGAGTGAAAAGTAATATAAACTGTCGGATTTTGACTGTAGAGCTCGCGATCCCGATACTATTTGAGCGAAAAGTAGTATAAACTATCGGCTTTCGGTTGAAAAGCTCACGATCCCGATATTATTTGAGTGAAAAGTGGTATAAACTGTCGGTTTTGGAATATAAGGCTCGTGATCCCGACATTATCAGCTTTTTCGTCATCACTAAGCATACTTGCACAAATGTGCTACACAAGGAGTTGTTTTTATGGTAAAAGTTGCATCATCGCTTTTGGCAGCTGATTTTTCGAAGTTAGCTGAGGAGGTTATCGAGGTTGAAAAGTTAGGGGCAGATTGGTTGCATTTGGATGTGATGGATGGTCATTTTGTACCAAATATTTCTTTTGGTGCCGATGTCGTGAAAGCTTTGCGTCAGCATTCAGGCTTGTTTTTTGATGTCCATTTAATGATCGAAAATCCAGATCAGTACATTCCCAACTTCGTAGATGCTGGTGCAGATTTGATCATTGTTCATGCAGAGGCTTGCCGTCATTTGGATCGAACTGTTGATTTGATTAAGGAACTTGGTGTGAAGGTCGGTGTTGCCTTGAATCCGCATACGCCGCCAGAAGTGTTAGAGTTCGTTATTCATAAATTGGATTTAGTGCTTGTTATGACCGTCAATCCAGGGTTTGGTGGGCAAAAATTTAACCCAGTTATGTTTGAAAAAATTAAAGATTTGAATGAATGGCGTGAATTTGGCGGACTTGATTTTTTGATTGAAATTGATGGTGGCGGGGCGCCTGAGAATGCACGCGAGTTAGAAGCGTTTGGCGTGGATGTGATTGTAGCAGGGACTGCAGTTTTTGGTGCTAAGGATCGCAAGGCAGCTATTTTGGGCATCAAAGGTGAGTAAGATGATTGGGCGTATTGTTTGTGGTGGACCCGATTTGTGGCTGCCAAAGGAACTTGATGGTTTTGTTATCGGGGTTGATCGAGGCGCTTTGTATTTGGTTGAGCAGAACATTAAATGTCAGGTTGCGATCGGCGATTTTGACTCTGTGAGCTTCGAAGAGAAAAGGATTATTAAAAATAAAGTAAAGCATTTTGTTGAATTGTCAGCAGAAAAAGACATGACAGATTGCGAAGCAGCGATCCAGTACGCTGTGGCAAATGGGTGTAGGGAGCTTCATTTATATGGTGTAACGGGAGGGAGATTCGATCACCAGTTCGCGGTAGTTACTTTGGTGTTAAAATATGTGAAGCGAGATATTCGCATATTTGTAGAAAATGCGCAAAATAAATGGTTTGTTTTATCGCCTGGAAAGCATGAGATTGAGGCAGAGAATAAAAGATATCTGTCATTTTTTGCTTTGGAAGCTGGGGTAAATGCATTGACTTTAGCTGGTGTTAAGTATCCTTTGAACGGTTATGAGTTGAGGGTTGATGATGCGCTTTGTGTGAGTAATGAAGTTGCCTGCGGTCAAATTGCCAAGGTAAGTTTTGATGCTGGTTATTTGTTAGTTGTTCAGAGTGCAGATTAAATTTATCATAAATTGGCACCAATGATCATACATTTAGGTATATAGCTATTTATGAATGATTGAGGGGGCGCCTAATATGAGATTTATTACGATTAAGTTACCAAAATTTGTCAGTGTGATTGTGGTTGCATTTGCTAGTCTTTTCAAAAGAAAAGAAGCTTAGAAATATTGAAATGGAGTGCTCTGCTGTTGTGGTGGAGGCTTTTTTTAGTTGTTCGTGAATAAAAAAAAGACCGACTCGCGAAGAGTCAGCCTAAGCCTAGTTCGTTAATTAAGCTAATGAATCAAAGTATCCTAAAGTACGGATTAACTGTGCAGTGTAAGACATTTCGTTGTCATACCAAGAAGCAACTTTAACTAATTGCTCACCGTTAACTTCCATTACTTTTGTTTGCGTTCCATCGAATAATGATCCGTAATGGATTCCGATTGTGTCAGCAGATACGATTGGGTCCTCAGTATATCCAAATGAGTTGTCAGCTGAAGCCTCAGCAGCAGCTTTCATCGCAGCATTGATTTCGTCTACAGTTGTTTTCTTATCTAAAGTTACAACTAATTCAGTTAAAGAACCAGTAATTGTTGGAACACGTTGCGCGCCACCATCTAATTTTCCTTGTAGTGCAGGAATTACTAAACCGATTGCTTTTGCAGCACCAGTTGAGTTAGGAATGATTGAAGCTGCAGCAGCACGTGCACGACGCAGATCACCTTTTCCGTGTGGTGCATCTAATGTATTTTGATCATTTGTATAAGCATGGATCGTTGACATAAATCCTTTTTGAACACCATAGTTGTCTTGTAATACTTTAGCAAATGGTGCTAGACAATTCGTTGTACAAGAAGCTCCTGAGATAACTGTTTCAGATCCATCTAAAATTTCATGGTTAACACCGAATACAACAGTTTTGATGTCGCCAGTTGCAGGTGCAGAAACAACAACTTTCTTAGCGCCAGCAGTTAAATGCTTTCCAGCACCTTCTTGAGAAACGAAGAATCCAGTACATTCTAATACTACATCGATTCCTAAGTCAGCCCATGGTAGAGCTTCTGGGTCACGCTCTGCGAATACTTTGATTTCTTTTCCGTTTACAACGAAAGCTCCCTCTTTAACTTCGATATTTCCGTTAAAACGTCCTTGAGCTGAATCATACTTGAATAAATGAGCTAATGTTTTAGCATCAGTTAAATCATTGATTGCCACTACTTCAAATTCAGATTTCTCTGTTAATAAACGTAGAGCTAAACGCCCAATACGTCCAAAACCGTTAATTGCTACTTTAGTTGCCATGCGTAAACGCCTCCTATATTATAAAAAACATGATTAAATCCACCTTTTATTCTACCCATTTTCCACTTTAAAATCAAGCCCTTCGGTCGATGAAAATGTTTTTAATTAAAAAAAATTTAACATTTTTCTTGCGACGCATCTCCAAACAAGAATTTAACGAAAGAATCACACCTCTTTGCGCTAAGAAATTCATGATTTTTCAACAAATAGCATATCTTTTAATGGGAGGATATTAAACATGAAATCTGTTATGAACACTATTATTTGGATCGTAAAGAAACTCATTTTCGGCTTTGTCGCTTTATACGCCTTTAACTTTATCGGATCTTTCATTGGCGTCAAAATTGTTTCAAGCTATCTATCCTATTTTTTAATTGGAGCGCTTGGCCTTCCTGGGTTACTAATTGTTTATATGGCGAATGTACTTCTAGGAAGTTAGCGCCTTTTTTATTTGTTTTTCCCGTACAGTAGTGGCTCAGCAATTGATTTATTAAAAAATGCAATTAAGGGTCCCATAAAAAATGCTGTAACAATTGTTCCTATCCCGATAAGTGTAGCAATTTGACCCACTTCATTACCTGCGATTAAGAATAAACTAATTCCGATGAGGACACAAATTAAATCCGTGATGAT
>Ga0131853_10013882_pt1 | contig 14757 bp, 15 predicted proteins | sample TergutLab28metaG_FD_92764 | JGI IMG/M metagenome (GOLD analysis project Ga0131853, IMG submission 92764) | Labiotermes labralis P1 segment gut microbial communities from Petit-Saut dam, French Guiana - Lab288 P1 (version 2) (version 2) | ecosystem: Host-associated > Arthropoda: Insects >... | reverse complement strand
TCCGCCACCTGTCCCTATCCTGGGCCAACCCAATCCAGTCCACATACCCACATCCCACCTCCTGGAGATCCATCCTAATATTATCCACCCATCTACGCCTAGGTCTCCCCAGTGGTCTCGTTCGCTCCGGTTTCCCCACCAAGAACTTATATGCCCCCCCTCCTCCCCCATACACGCCACATGCCCTGCCCATCTCATTCTTCTCGATTTTATCACCCGCACAATATTGGGTGAGGAGTACAAATCGCTTAGCTCCTCGTTATGCAGTCTCCTCCAGTCCCCCGTTACCTCGTCCCTCCTAGGTCCAAATATTCTCCTCAACACCATGTTCTCAAACACCCTCAGCTTCCTTTCCTCCCTCAATGTCAGCGACCAGGCCTCACACCCATACAAAACAACCGGCAAGATTATAGTTCTATATATCTTAATTTTTAATTTCCTGGACAGCAACCTGGAAGACAAAAGATCTTACTCTTGCACTAGACAGAAAAAATGGTCAGATACACACCCTGGGAAAATAGCCTCCTGTACCTATGGAAAAGGGGGCTGGGTGGGCCTTACAGCTGGTCTGGATGTTTTGGAGAAGAAAATCTCTTTGTCCCACCAGGAATGGAACCACAGTTCTTCTGCTGTCCAACCCATAGCCTAGATTGTATACAGGCTTTGCCATCAGAGCTACCATTTATTGACATGCTCTCACAAGTAATGTCTCACTGTCCCTTGTCTGAAGTTTATCAGTGCAAACATCAACAGCACCATTATAATGGCAAAGTACACATGAACACTGTGTAATCAAAATACTTAACCTATTTATATTTTTGAACTTTGCTTCATTACATCACATTCATTGATAAGTTTAATAAGATGAAAACATTTGTGTATCAAGGATTATAATTAAATTAAATTTTATAAGTGGGGAAATAGGGTGAAAGACATGGCAGTCCAGAGAAGCTTATGAAGTTACCAAAAGCATGAGTCTTGTCAAAACAATTAAATGTCCTTCAGACTGTTTTATCCATTACAATACAATTTTAATCTCTCCATCCAGATATAACTTGATCAGAAAAAATTTTAATAATGGAAATACTTAACACTGATATTTCAATGTAAGTAGGTGAGTTTAGGATCTCAGGGGGGTGCATGTAACCATACACCATGCTACGATTTCATCTATCATTCTGCATGCACATAAAAACCGTGACACTTCCAATAACAATTTAAAGCCTGGTACCCAATAACTGTATTTAAATGTAAAAACTATAAAGCCGTTAATCAAAAACAGGCAAAACTATGTTACCAATACGATCTCTGCCACGTTTTTAGGTGCGTTCCGAGAATCGCAAAAAGTGAATGTTAGCTTCATCATGTCTGTCTGCCTGTCCACATGTAACAACTCTGTTCCCTCCGGACAGATTTTCATAAAATATAATATTTGAGTACTTTTGAAAATCTTCCACAAAAATTCAAGTTTTGTCAAAACATGATGAGGATAATGGGTACTTTACATGAAGACCTATACACATTTATAATATCTTCTTCAATTCTTCTTAAAATGAGAAATGTTTCAGAAAAAAGTTGTAGAGAAAATCAAAACACAAATTCTGTGTTCAAAAAATGTTGTCTGAAAATTAGGCCCTTTATGTGATAATGTGAAAATAAGGTACAGCCAAACAGGCCACAGATGACAATATAATTTGGTACGGAAAAGATGCAATTTACATTCCAGGTAACTAAAGCAAGAAAACAGACATGCATTTGTAACATTTAATCCTTGCTGCTTTTCCACAGCAACAATGGTTACACCAACTCACCTCAATGTCACGTTATATGTACATTGCCCATCTTGATTAAGTGAAAGTCAGATCCTTTCAAGCTCAATCAACAATTGTTTTCAATGAAAAGTGACTAAGAAATCTCAATTTCATATTTCCTATCTTTAAATCATAAAAACTGCTTCATAAGATTGGTGTGTCCACACTGTAAAGGATCATGCATCAGTTACACATAAACAATACTTTTCTTTTAACACATAGCAGGAAATTTGTTGTTGTAAATGTGTTTAAGTTCAAACATATGAAAACAAAATCAAAATTGCTTCATGAATGAAGATTATGTTTTTAATGTCCCATCCCCTACTTAAAAAATGTAAACACTAAATTTTACCCCTTTGTTTGGTATGGTGTGAAAATCTCTCACCATGAGCAAGGAACACAGAATGTATCTGAGAACAAGCTGATGAAAGGAATATTTTAACTTACAAGGAAGTAACAGGAGGCTAGAGAAACTACAGGATATTTCATAATTTCTATTCATCATACATGATCAGGATGACAGAACTAGATGGGATGGGTATAACATTTAGTATGCATGGGTATTATGACAAATGAATACAAAATCTTATTTGGAAAACTGAAGGGAAGAGACCACGTAAAAGTTAAACATGCAAGGATAAAGCTAAAATGTAGATTAAGGAAACAGGAAGTGAAGGAGTGAACTGGTTCTCTCTTGCCCAGGATAAATGGCCAGTGGTGGGGCGAGGAGAAGACAGTAATTATATTTGTGTTTCATAAAAGAAAACAAATTTTTGTGGCTTCTCTAGAAGATCTTTACTCTATGGAGTCAGTGTACAGTATTTACTGATTCTTAACCATGTGAATAACATACGGGGTTACCAGAGATTAAATTTTATACTAGTGATCCATCAGCATTTATCTTTTATAAGAGGCAACTGAATGACTAATCACTATCACAATGACAATCACCAACTAACATTTTCACACTGCACTACAATTACATAATGATGGCCAAAGGTATGTTGAACAGGGCTCACATGCATCGATTAGACCATGGTTGCCTTCTTTCAAATGCTTTACAATTCAATATTTATCAATCACTTTACCACTTGACACTACACAGTCTGACTTACACAATAAAAAGATAAATAAAAAAACTGCAAGAGGGTACTATTTGTGGCATAAGTATCTTCTTGCAAACTTTTGTAATGTATTATCATCTCTCAGATAACAACCAATGGTTGCATTAAACCAACATACCTAACACAAGTAATTTAACCTTTATCATACAGCCTTTTAATGGCCATGTTCCTGCTATTGCTGGAGAAATATTCAGTTTAAATGCCACCCGTAGGACAATGTTTTTACTTTCAGACAAAATGATGCAGACTTAGTGAAACAACATTGTCCCTTTCATTCACTAAAGGTTAAATGTTGCAACAGATAAGCAATAACAGAAAATAAATATTAATTGTACAGGAACACAAATACAAATAAGCCAAACCAACATAATTATGGAATGGAACCAGTCAAGAAGTGAACAACTCCAAAACATTTGTTAACACAAATATTAGCACTGGTAACGATGATGATGCAAGTATGTAACAGCACATCAAGACTTCCTTTCCAGAACACAGCTGTTACCATTGCAGAGGGATATATCATATCATTTATTTTCCTTCTGTAAATTCATACAGGATTGCATAATCCATATGGATGTGGAAATCGTCATTTGTTGGGATTAAGGGGTGACATCAACACAAGTGTGTACAACAGTCACATGGTTAGTTAGTATAATAAATATGATAAAATAGGACAATATGAAATGTTTAGTGCAATAAAATCTAATAAGGATAAAAATAAAAATTAATAGTAAAAGTAAAAATAAAAATAGTGGGGTAAGTCAGAAGCAATTAGCGGTACTCTTTAAGCAGGAAATTTTCCTCCATTACAGATAGTGGTTGGATATATACTGACATATTTATAATACAATTTGTACATAACGAGAAGGAACATGTGTCCCAAAGCCCTCATGTGCCAATTCAGACCATATGTCAAAATTTAACTTTGGACTTCAAAATATTCATCCAGGGAATAAAAGGAACTTTCACATAAGTATTTTTGTAACAATACTTTAAATTTTCTTGGATTATCAGACTCTGCTTTTATGTTAAAGGGAAGCATGTTAAACACCTTAACACCTACACAGTGTACTGCCTTCTGGTATTTTGTCGCATTTACAGAGGGTTGGTGTAAGTTTGTATGCTGTCTAGAGTTAATTTGTTGTATCTTGGAATTTACCTGGAATTGGTTCTTGTTTCTTATCATGAACAATAGAAGGGGAAGACTGTATTGAGAAGGGAAGGGTAAGATTTCCAAGCTAAGAAACAATTTTCTGCATGAGTCTCTACTTCTGCAGCCCATCATGATTCTGATAATCTTCTTTTGTAACCTGAAAATCTTAAAACTGTCTGGGGAGTTCCCCCAGAATATTAAACCACAGGTCATTATAGAGTGAAAGTAGGAATAGTAAATCACTTTTCAAAGTATTTGCTGTTACATATGGTTTAACTAACCTCACAACATAACAAGCTGAGCTTAGTTTATTCTTAATACTTTCAATGTGTGTTTTCCAGGAAAGATTATTATTAATATATAGCCTTAGAAATTTTGTTTCATTTGCTAAGCTTACTTGTTCATCTTCATATTTAATTTCTGTAACTGAGGTGCATTTACTTGCATTATTAAATTGAATAAAATGGGTTTTGTCAAAATTAAAAAAATAGCAAATTTGAATTGAACCACTTATTTAGTTGTGCAAAAACTATATTAAGATTGCTCTGTAACTGGTTACTGTTTGGGCTTGTTATTAAGATACTGGCATTGTCGGCAAATAAGATAGGAAGAGCTTTTACGTTTAACAGCCTTAGGTAAGTCGTTAAAGTATAGTAGGAATAGTAAAGGGCCTAAAATTGAGCCTTCTGGCACCCCACATTTTATTTTGGTCCATTTTGAAACTGTGTTTAAATTAAAAAGTGAGTTAATAATGAGAGCTCTTTGATGTCTATTCTGAAGGTAAGATTTAAGTAAAGATTTAGCCTGGCCACTTATTCCATAATAGGATAGTTTTGACAGTAAAATATCATGATTAACTGAATCAAAAGCTTTCTCTAAATCACAAAAAATGCTACCTGCCAATGTTTTATTGTTCATTCATTAATTTAAAAATGGCATCTTCGGTCGCGTTGCTTTTTCTAAAGCCAAACTGGTTTCCGACTAGTAAGTTATTAGCATTTAAGTGTTCAGTTACTCTAATATATAATGCTTTTTTAAAAAACCTTTGAGAAGGAAGTCAATAGTGATATGGGCCTGTAATTAGTTGGGTTAATTTTGTTTCCTTTCTTGTACAATGGTTTTACAATTGAAAACTTCATATGGACAGGAAAGATTCCTGACAAGATGGACTTATTACAGATGTGAGTTAGTGGTCAGCATATGTAAGGAGCACTAACTTTTAAGAGTTTGGCAGAAATTTCATCAAACCCATCCGAGTTTTTTGTTTTTAATGTTTTAATTATGGAAGTAATTTCCTTAGTTGAAAATGTCTTAATAATCAAAGATGGGGGCGGATGAGCGTAATTTTGTTCTAAATAATATTGGGTCATAAAAACCTTCCCATTATTATTTTTATTATTTACTTTATTCTCACTTATATTGCAGACTATGGATGGGAAATAGTCATTGAAGGCATCAGCTATATCTTGTTGGTCTTTTAAGTGTTCATTGTCTATCATTAATTCTTGTATGTCGGTGTGGGAATAATGATTATTAGTTAGCTTCTTAATGATTTCCCAAGTTGCTTTACGTTTATTGTTCGATTATTTAATTTTTGTGTCATAATATCATTTTTTGCCACCTTAATTACCATGAGTAATATTTTAACAGTATGCTTTGTAGTGTCTTTTTAATTTCCCATCATTGCTATTTCTGCTTATAAGATACAATTCTCTCTTGTGTCTACATGATGTTTTAATGCCCAATGTAATCCAATTACTGTCATTATTATTACGGTTACTTTTTTTAGGGTGAAGCTGGAATAGAAGATCCTCAAGTAGATATTTAGAAAGGAATTCAACATAGCATTTACATCTTCACTGTTAAATATGGAATCCCATGATTCGCAGCTTAGTTTATCAATAAAATCAGAAATTGTGCAATTATTAATTTTTCTAACAGTTTCTGGCCTGTGGGTTGGTACGTAGGAATAGTCTGTGCTAATAGTTAATAGTTGGGCATCATGGTCAGACACTCCGTTCATAACGGAAGTTGTTGTGTAACCTTCAAATTGAGATATCAATAAAAATGTTATCTATTGCAGTAGCAGAGGTATTGGTAATCTCATCAGGAAATTAATAATGCTGGTCAAGTTATAGGAGAGTAATAAATTGTCCAGTTGGCTTTTGTTTCCACTCTCATTACGGTAATTAATGTTTATGTCCCCACAGATAATGAAGTGTAGCCTAGGTGTATATAGGGATTGTAGAACTGTGTCGAGCTGGAGTAAAAAAGCGCTAAATTTATCAGAAGGGGCTCTGTAGAGTGCTAATATACATATATTCTGGGTGCCAAATGAGAGCTTTAAAACACATATTTCTATACCTTGATATTTACAATGTTGAGCAATATCAATGTTGGTAAAACCTAGACTATTATGGACAAAAATAGCAACACCAACTTTTTCACATTGCTGTCTGCAGTAGTGGGCTCCTAAATTGTAATATTTCTCCAGTTGTAAATACTTTACATGAAGTTCTGTCAGGCACATAACTTGAGGGAAGTCTGGATGCAGATGAGTTAACAGTTCTCCAGCTTTCTTTCCTAACCCTCCTATATTTTGATGAAAAATTTTGAAATAAACTGTACCTTTCTATGGTTCAGGACCTTCAGGACTCACCTTGTTCTGGACACACACAAACCCAAACCATAAACTTGACTATTTTAAGAATCAGTCTAGTGGACTAAACTGTCCGATGTATAAATGTACTGGCAAAAGTGACTTGAACTTCTATGATCATCATCAAATAGAGAAAATTGTGTAAGCTACTGGATGAATGCAATGCAAACAGGAAAACACGTCTTATTATCGTATTTGCATACTCATATATAAACAGCGTTTTCGTTAAAGACATAACATATCCAGTAATGTTGGTGAATGAAGAAATATAACAGTCAAAGGTCATAAGAAACACTACACTATTATACCTTGGCATGAAATGAGGATTACTTACATTATAAGGAAGAAAACCCCCTGTTCTAAACTGCTGGTCATGATGACTGTGAGTTCGAACACAAATATTATTGCAAACATGTTCATGCACATTCATCACAGAAGCAAAACACAACCGGTCTATTTGACTACAGTCACCTACGACCAGTACATATTATAAATTACTGTAAATTAATAATATTAATGTTATTATGACTAAGAGCAAAATACATTAATTTAGAAGTCAATGACATCGAATCCCCCGTCCCCCAAAAAAAGGTCAAACCTTCACATCACAAATATCTTGTACTTTGCACAACCTACTTTTCAATGACTTAACAGACGTACGTAATATAAAACTGCAACAAACGATACGAACACTTAACAACCAGTATCCCTGATAAGTGTTAAATGGTTCACCGGCATTCACTGAAACCCAGTGCCAAAGTCTTTACAGGCGTTCGGATGACCTCAGTACAGTCCGAATTACATGAAAATGTCTACCACTGCTTCATAAATTGCCATTAACTGAACCATATGCAAATTACTTATACTGCATTACATACGCACTTTGATATTTTCAGGACTGTGTATAAATTCCAATTTGTGATTCTAAGTAAACAGACAAATTTTTCTGTGCTACTTCGTAGACGCAAAACGCCTTTTCGTTGTTTGTTGTGCTACTTCTGCTGCCCTCTGTTCGGAAATCAGTGAATACATAACAACAGCAACGCATGCTGCAAACGCCAGTCACGGTTCATAAAATAAGTGTCGTATATATATCAGAGGTCGTCTCGTGAAGTGTAAAGCGTGGTTAGTGTATGTACAAGGTTTAGGTTTCAAGTATGATGTGTAACATGTATCTGTAAGAAAATAAAATGGGTGAATATATTAACGAAAATACATCTAGGGATTGCCAAAACGATCCGAGGAAACTGGGTGATCCTATAAAGCCGATTGAGGTTAGTTGCCCAAATATTGACCTCTCATTTTTGACACTGTGGAACTGATTGCAACTTGACATGCTAGAAGTGGCTTAGCTAAGCAGTTTCTCCATTCTCAGTCTCAGGCGGGTAATCACCAGTTGCACACCGCAGAGACGCGGTTTCTGACAGTACTGGGGCAGATTTTTAATAGAATCGTCGTTCCCACTTCAGTATTACTTCTTCATATGCTCCATATTCGTTCACTTATCTGTCACCGACATTATATGATCTCAGTAACTCACGTCGTTAAATAACACCAAAAGTGGTAAGAATTTTCTCTCCTGTTAATGAACCCACGTTGGTTGTAGGAGTGTGGTGAGATTCAATGGCACTGTTCCCGTAAATGGGCCTATTTTAGATTTACCGCCCTCTGATGATCCCCGGGTATGGAGCATTGGTGGAATAATTTGCAAGGGAGAATTGATGTCATCCAAGAGTCTACACCTGTTTCACTTTATTCATTACAAATTCCACATCATCATTAAGCCTGGGAACTGGTACAGTCATGTGTGCTACATGTCCTGCTCTTATCATGTGCCTGGATATGATAATGCCAGTAATATCTCATTATGAGTAATGTGTTTGAGGGTCAAATAATGCAGTTTCATGCATCCAGCTCTTAATTTCCCTGACCACACATTTCGCTTTAGCACCCTGCTGTGAGCAAACCTCAGTCTTTGTTTTTACTTTAATATGATATAAAAATGTTTACATCAGTGCAGAAGTACATATGAAGTTGTGATGATTGTTATTTTAATATTTGTTTTTTGGGGATATTCAAAGGGTGGAGAGGAGACTATTTAGACCTGAGAGGGAGGAAATAACAAGAGGTTTGTGAAAATTGCTTGTTGAACTTCAAGATTTGTACTGTTTATCAGTCCTAATAAGGAAGATCAAATCTTGGAGGATAACATGGATGAAGCATGTAGCGCACATAGGAGAGAAGAGAAATGCCATCCACGTTTTCATGGAAAAACATGAAGGAAGGAATCACTTGGAAGATCTATGCATTGAAGGGAGGATATTATTTAAAATGCATCATAAAGAAATGGGATGTAAGGATGTGGACTATGTCTGGCTGAGAATGGGGACCATTGGTGAGTGGGCTGTTGTGAGAATTGTAATGAGCTTTTAGGTGCTATAATATTCAGGGAGTTTGTTGGCTGGAAATCCGTAAGCTTCATAAGAGGGACTTTGCACCATGGTGGGAGTTAGTTTATATGTTATGCATTTTGATAGAACATGGGGAGAAAATAAACTTTGGACTGAATGATAGCAGGCATTCATAAAATTCAAAACCTTCTAAACTTTTTGTGAAAACTTCTTCATCTATTACTGTTACTTACATGTGTTTCAACTTAACCACACTGTCTCGACATCTGTACCTATACCAGTCTTGTTATTAATTAACCTTGCATGTGTTTCTGTGTGTGTTATTTATGGTTTTTCCCATTGGATTAACTTAATCACTGTAGAACAGAACTTGGTGTTTCTCTTTCCATTTCAGTTCTTCCTGCTCCTGAACCCTGCTAATTTCACATTCTAAAGCACTAGTGAAAATTCCCTTCTAGTAACTCATATACACTTTATTTTATCTAAACTTGTATTATTTTTGCAGGAGAAGTGGAAATTGGTTTCAGAATTTCTGAAAGTAAAAGGCTTAGTGAAGCAACATATAGATTCTTTCAACTACCTTATCAATGTTGAAATCAAGAAGATTGTCAGAGCCAATGAAAAAGTTACCAGTGATGCTGATCCTCTATTTTATGTGAAGTAAGTTATGGCACTGTATACAGTTAGTTACACAGATTTGCTAAGTACAAGATGAAAGATGTTACGAGGCTTATTCAGAAAGTAATTACTGTTTCACTGTAAAAAAAATCATGTAAGGTTTCATATAAAATTTTATTGTTATCAGATTTTACATTCTTCAAACTATTTTTCCACATATTCGCCGCCATTATTGAGGCACTTACCGTAGAGGGGCACAAGTTTTTGTATACCCTCCGCATAGAATGCGGCCGCCTGCGATGTTAGCCACTTCTGCACTGCATCTTTCAGGTCATCATCGTCGTCAAATCGCTTGGTGCCCAGGAACTTCTTTAGGTGTAGGAAGAGGTGATAATCACTTGGTGCCAAATCAGGGCTGTAGGGGGGGGGGGGTGATCCATTTGTTCCCACCTAAATGAGGTGATGAGGTCTTGAGTCTGAGCGGCAGAGTGCGGCCGAGCACTATCATGAAGCAAAAGAATGGTGGCACTCAGCATTCCGTGCCTTTTGTTTTGAATTGTACACCTCAGCTTCTTCAGCGTTTCACAATAAACAACAGAGTTTATTGTTGTGCCTTGGGGCAAAAATTCTACCAAGAGAACACCTTGTCTGTCCCAGAATATGGTGCACATGATCTTCCTTGTTGAAAACATCTGCTTGAACTTTTTCCTTTTCAGCGAGCCAGTATGCTTCCAGTGCAAGGACTGCTGTTTTGATTCAGGTGTGATATGGGACACCCATGTTTCGTCTCCTGTCACAATATGGCTCAACATGGCGTCTCCTTCTTTGTGATAGCGCATCAGAAATGTCAAAGCACATGCAACATGCTATTTTTTGTGCTCCTCTATGAGCATCTTGGGCACCCATCTTGCACACACTTTCCGATAACCCAAATGACTACTGACAGTGTCATAGAGTAGAGTCCTTGAAATCTGAAGAAAGTGCAGGGACAGATCAGAAATTGTGAAACGTCTATCATCACACACTCTTTCGTTGACCTTACGCACCAAATCATCATTCACCAAAGATGGACACCCACTTCGTGCACGTTCTCTTGTCCTTCATCAAACATCCGAACCCATTTCCTAACCATGCCATCACTCATCATATTGTCACTATACACTTGACAGATCTGGTGATGAATCTCACTTGGTAGCACATTCCTAGCGTTCAAAAAACGAATTACAGTCCGTATTTCACATTTGATGGTCCCTTCAATTGTCTTAAACATGTTTAACGCACAGGAAGAAACATAAACATAACATGAATTTCACGAAATGTTGTTTCAATTGATAGAGGAAGTCACTGCACATGCGCAAAGTGACAGCCTCGAGGATGCGTGAGAGATATTGGCAGACGGTACTTACTTTCCGAATAACCTACATACAAATTGTATTTAAAGTATAAATTATTAGTATTTGTATTAAATTTAATGGTAGAACTAAAAATATGAAAACGTATATGCACATGCCATATAGAACTTGTGGCATAATCCACACATTCACAAAAACAGGCATGAGTATCATTTTATTTTTCATGTTCCACTGTTTCTTAAATTTGGATTTCCAACTAAGTGAAGTTACGATTAACTTCATTGGCCTCTCGTTCTCATTTAATTTTGTGGTGCTGTGATGCATGCCTTAGGTAATATTTTTATTCATAATTTCAGTATCTCTGCATTTTGAATGAAAACAGAATGTTTTAGGCATGTTTGCATAAGTTGTAAAAAACACTTAATAACACTGGCAGGTTTGTCCATCAGTGTGCCCGCGTGTATCATCTGGGCTCCCAAGGGACCAACTTGGGTCAAAATTGATATATGAGACTTTCATGGAAATGTGCGGAAAAATTCCAGACACGGTTAAAATCGGACAAAAGTGTCAAGCACTTTACTTAAAGACCAAATCATGTTAATACTTTTAACATCAGAACATGATATTTTGTAGATGGACAACAATGCAAACAGAACCCATTGTTTTGTTTCCTTCGCAACATGCAATTTTTGTATTGTGGAGAACAACATATATAGCTCAGTACAAATGGAACATGTTTTGTTTCCATGGAAAAAGTGGTTATGCAACAAATGTGCCACAATGTTACAGTATACATACATTGCCTATCTTGTAGATGTGGAAGGTTCTACTGTTTGTAACTTGTGTGTCCCATCTCAGCAACATGCCCAACCCATTATGATCTTGACTGTACTACACTAACTGTACTGGGTGGCTTTTGTGAAAGTGTTCCTGCTGAAAGAATTTGATTTGGATATGTTTTTTTGGGAAGTATGATTTTGTTGATTATCAGTGATTAAGAAAATTAATTTTGATGTATGTTTGTCCATGCATCATTGTATAAGCACAGAGAAGAAAACCAACAAGATGCTACTGAATGCTTTATTGCATGTATAATCTGCTCAGCATGTTTCAGACACTTATATGCCCATCATCAGGAGCTGGAGACTATATTTGTGTTATTGTTGCATATGGTGTGTAACACCTTGGTTGCTGGTGGTCGGCAGTCAGGTGCAGGGCAGCAGGCTATGCGTCCGGGATGAGGGAAACTGTGTGACTTGCACAGTTTCCCTCATCCCGTATGCATAGCCTGCTGCTCTGCACCTGACCGCCGACCACCAGCAACCAAGGCATTACACACCATATGCGACAATAACACAAATATAGTCTCCAGCTCCTGATGATGGGCGTATAAGTGTCTGAAACATGTTGAGCAGATTATATGTGCAATAAGGCATTCAGTAGCATCTTGTTGGTTTTCTTCTCTACGCTTAAGAAAATTAAAACTGCACAACTGCCAATCTACAAAGAATCATATATTTTCAGCAGCTGGACAGAGGATACTTTCCACCTTTGTATACTATCTTCTTATTTATTACTCTTTATGGTATTTTTTGCATTATTTTAGTAGCATATTGAGGGCATGTAATTGTTATCTTGCTTTCTGTTGGAGTGAGTTACATGAACACTTCTTATTTTTAGGGTGAACTGTTTTCGCCAGACCCTTGACAGTAGTGCAGTCAGTAATTCCAAACTAAGACTGTGAGATCTGAGGTCTTTAAAGTAATGGTGACTCTGCAACTAATAAGTGGGTGTGTAGTCAAATAACACAACTGTTTATGTCTAATTAGATGTTACATTCTTAGATCAAAATAACTACATGTTTCGGCCAATAGTGGCCATCATCAGGTTTTATCATTCGACTCACTTAAGATTATTCTATACAATTCACATGGCGGCGTGTTTGATGAGGAGATCTCAATATCAAAATGTTGAGATCTCATCATCAAACACGCTGCCATGCGAATTGTATAGAATAATCTTAAGTGAGTCAAATGATAAAACCTGATGATGGCCACTACCGGCCGAAACATATAGTCCTTTTTGATCTAAGAATATAACATCTAATTAGACATATACAGTTGTGTTATTGACTACACACCCACTTATTAGTTCAAATACACACTGTGGGGATGGCACACTTCAGAGTGACTCTGCAAATTACGCTGTTGGGTTGTGATGTGCGTACTTTGGTAGATGGGTACAGACGTTACAGATGAACATACTGCCTTCAGAAGATGGAGACAGCACATTCCTTGAGATTGCTATGAGGAACAATACGAAGGCACTATTTGTATGCTCTGTTTGAAATGCTCATCAGATTTCAGTGAATGATTCACTGTAATTTTATTTCAGGTATCTGAATGTCAGCGTAGGAACACCAGACGTTGAAGAAGCATACAATATTTCTAAGCCCACAACCCCACATGAATGCAGGCTTCGTGACTTAACATACTCAGCTCCCATCACAGTAGATATAGAGTACACACGTGGAAACCAACGAGTTGTTAGAAATAATCTCCTGATTGGCAGGTGGGAGTAATTTACATAAAATATTTGGAACAGTGTTAAAAATCTTTTTCCTATATTTTGTAAAAAAAATTCATTTCAAACATTGTTTTTTTTTACAACGTTTGAAATTCATGAGTGCCAGTAAAGAGAATATTCTGTTTGTTGTTTAGATAACATAGAAATAGTTCAAGATTTGATGTTTTTATAGCAATGTCATTGAAGTTGCAAGTCTTCTGGGATGTGATCCTCTGTTGTTGGGGAAGTATTTCTTTTGTTTTAACTACACCATGTTCCTTCAAAACTTCAGGAACTACTTGCTCAACAACATAGCCTTACATCCCAGAAGACTTGGATCTTCAGTGTAGACGTAGTGTGACTTTTGAAGTGTTACATATGCTCATTAAATGTGAACATGGATGGACAAAAGAAGAAATTCCATTTCTAATCTTAACTTTGAAGATTTTGAAAATGTTATGTGGTCGTAGTCATGACTTTTTGAACATTGTACATTCCCTCTGGGGATTGAGGCCGGCTCTTAACCCTTCAGAGTGGGGGCATTTAAACCCCAGTTCATACTGTGATGTGGGAAGGTTTTTCTATGGGACATTTAAATTTTGAGCTAAGTTGTGCAGGAGTCTATTCAAAATAATGTAGTTTGGTTAATAGTGGTTGGATTTAGATGAAACTTGAAACAAAATATTTAGGAATGTCTAAGCTTTTCGAATATCCAATCAAATCTTACCTTAAAAATTTAACTTGGTGTGAAATGCCTTGAAATTTTCTTCAACACATAGGGCTGCTTCACATTCGGGGCACCAAAACACTGTCTCCTTCCTTCTATTGTTTTTGTAGCACACTACACACCTCTTTGTTGGCCTGGCCTTTTTTTCTGTTGGTGGTATTCTTTCTGGAAAATGTCTTTCATGAAGTCGTGGCACATTTTTGTCTGTGGAATAATGGCCTTGAAATTTCCTGACACTTCCACTTCCATGTGCAGTGAGTAGTGCCTGTACCAGTTCTACTCTGAATTTAAAATGGTCTATTTTGGTCTGTCCTGAATTTGCGCGGCATATTACCAT
>Ga0131853_10013881_pt1 | contig 14757 bp, 9 predicted proteins | sample TergutLab28metaG_FD_92764 | JGI IMG/M metagenome (GOLD analysis project Ga0131853, IMG submission 92764) | Labiotermes labralis P1 segment gut microbial communities from Petit-Saut dam, French Guiana - Lab288 P1 (version 2) (version 2) | ecosystem: Host-associated > Arthropoda: Insects >... | reverse complement strand
TCGTCTTGGCGTTCTTGCTTTATGAGGGCAGCACTATTCATAATGCGAGCGACCAATTCGTCTCTTGTGTTTACTTTTTCTTTGTAGACTTCGCTTTTCATCCATCCCCACAGACAAAAATCTAATCTGTACGCGCCAACTCAAAAACTCAATCTTCACACCCATTGAAAAGTGGGCACATGTATATATGAACTTATTTCCTCGGAATAGTCCAAACTACCACCTCCTAAAACGTTTACTATTCCTCCTGAAATACCCTGTGTGTATGTATGTATGTATGTATATATATAAAATAGACCTGTATGTGTATAATATATTAATTTCAGGTGTTACTTATTGGGGGAGTATTTGACACTCAGGATGTGAACTTATCGGAACTCTACGGGTATATTCGTATATTATGCTGTCTTTGATTACTAGACAGTTGCTGAATACGAGCATTTATTTCTACTGTATTGACGTAAAATAGGAAAACACTAGGGCGTTTTTGTTGGAGTGACTAAATCTTCTACGCTGAAGCTATATTTCTCGTAACAGTTGTTTCTTTTTTTCCTCGTTCCGTATGATTCAAAAATTTCTGCAATTCGAAACGTTGAGTATATACTCGTATTGTCCTCGTTTAATTCATCCTTATAAAAACTGTAACATTTCCGTCATTATTACGCTGTAATTTATTTTACTGCTCTGTGTACAGGTAAAGTGATCCCGTTACAGGCCCGGTGTGGCCCAGAGGTTGGGTAGATGTGTAGCTCTACTCTTCCATGACCGCGGAACTGGAAGGGGGTGAGTGGTCAGCAGCACGCCCGGGCCGCACTTTACCCCCGGGAAAGACCCGGTACCCATTTTACAGGAGGATGGGTGGGCCCCACGGCCGGTCTGGACGGGCGGAAAATTTCGTCCCCACCGGGATTCGATCCCGGACCGTCCAGCCCATAGTCAGTCGCTATATCGACTGAGCTACCCGGCCCACTGTGTAATATGTAAAAATAAAGGGCTTAAATAGACATTTGTATAAACAAGTATTTCAGTGTGTTTTCTTGCTATTTCCAGAAGTAAGACCACATCTGTGGCTGCAGTCGACGAAGGCTTTGACAATGACGGTGAAGAAGGTCAGGACAATCCAAATGAACCACAGGTCATGTCTCTTCACTTTAAAACTTCTGCCGACAAAGGACTTGAAATTCCCAAGGAAACCAAAACTGGAATCGAGGCTTCCATATCGCCTTCCAGCAATAGAGCAGACCAAGAGCAGACGACCGTTGATCCAGAAGAACTGCTTTCTATGGTTGTCGTCACAGATCCTACTGATGACGTCATCTATATTCAACTTCCACCTGATTCGGAAGGAGGAGCGTTGGAACAGTACTGCGAGTTCTTCCCTACAGAAGGTGACACATTTTTATCTGTGGAAGAATTCAACAAGAGACGGTGTTCAGTCGGCGACACAAGTGCAGGCAGTAACAATATTGGCTGTGAGGCCACTGTTATGCTTCCTCTCGGAGAGGAAGAAGCCGAAGAAATAGAGGGAACAAGGGTCAAGGATGGTGAGCACATGGTTCTTATTAAGGGGATGCCTGTCGAGCAGCGTCCTACAGGGGGTAGCAAGCTGGATGAAGAAATGAGGGTGATAACAGTGCCAGACGGTGGAGCTGACGAATATCTGACGCTTTCTCAACACAAAGTGGATACGGTGCATGGACAAGAGGAGCCCGAAGTTTACCAGGATACGGTAGCCCAGTCGCTAGAAGACTCGACCTCAGAAGGTATGACGACAGCGCAGCAGCAACAACAGTATCTCGTCATCTTCAAATAAATTACAAAATGTGTTTCTGTGTTTACACCACCTAATACACGACTATATGCAAAATGAAAGCGGAGATTTGAATTCAGTCACTTGACACGATCCTGAGCATATTGAACGCCACCCCCCCCCCCGTATCATATTTCCTGAAGATGTATTTTCATTGACTTTACCTTCTCCTTGGTACTGCAAATGACATTTTTTTTCAGGCTGCCTAACAATTATAATATATTGAATACCAATTCAAAATAAAGGTAAAGCAGTCCAATTACAGGCCTGGAGTGGCCCAGAAGGTTCGAGGAAGTTAAGGTTCCAGATTTCGTGACAACGGCACAGGATGGTGGTAAGGTTGTCAGCCTTACGCACCGGCCGCTTTTTACGCTCAGGAAATGCTCCTGGTACTCATTTCTATTAGAGGCTGAGTCAACCCCAGGGCCATAGTGCGATCGGAAGGATTTTATGTCAATAAAAAATTCCAGTGACACCAGGCGAAATCGAACCAACGACCTTCCGATTCGTAGCACAGCACCTTAACCACTGTGCTACCGCGGCCCCCAATCAATTTAAAATATGAAAGTCAAACATTGTTAAACACTATTAAGTTATATGTGAATTTACTCAGTTTCTCAGATATGAATACAAAACACAACAGATCCTGTAGGGGAGAAGAAAACTGCGCTCTTCTGGGCTATTACGCATCGGGTAGCCCAGCAGAGCGCATTTCTCATCTACTTCGCTGCGGAAGCTTGAAAACATGCAGCATACAATGTAGTCTGTCTATCATGCGTTTATCTCACGGATTTTTTGCAAAGAATTGATGATGATGATGACAATAATAATAATAATAAACACTGGTATGAACATGTGCCAAAATCAGCAGAAACAAGTCAAGGAGGCAAGGTAACCATATTGTGGAATCAACAAGTACAAACTGACAAAACTGCCCCCAATAACAAACCAGGCATTATAATCCATGATAATGAAAAGGAAACATGTATGTTAATAGACGTTGCAATCTCAGGAGACAGAAATGTGATTAAAAAGGAAGCCGAGAAGATTCTATAATATGAAGATCTTACAATAAAAATACAGTGCATGTGGAATATAAAAACAAAGGTGATACCAGTAATAATAGGGGCGACTGGGACTATTTCAAAGTCATTTACAAAATACGTGAGCAACATACCAGGAAAACATAAAGTTAAGGAACTCCAGAAAACAGCCATATTGGGCACTGCACACATGCTTCGAAAAGTACTAATGTACAAACACAATAGATTCAACACTGAAACTAAAGATATAAGCACCATGAATAGTAACAACAGAATAGCTGCAACACTGTATTCCCTAGGGACATAGTTCGTCTCTGGAATATAAGTATAAATACCCTGCATAAAGGAGATGATGATGATGATGGTAATAATAATAATAATAAACTTAAAAAGATTCTACAGATTCATTGTAGATTGTAGACTATAGCTGAGCTCCGTTCCCTGCAGTCGGGTACGTAAAAGAATTCGGTAACTCAGTGCGATCATGTCAAGTAATGACAGTTCGGCTGAAAGTTATGTTGGTCCTTTATGGCGAAAATTACTGTTGTCTTATAAATTTTATGCTTGCGGATATTCAAGTACATCGTTTTTATCAGCAAGCAGACAGACACACGTAGATACGATGGCCCATGATCACACACATCGGCCTGTGAGGTGCCTGTGTCCACAAAACACAGCTGGTTAACACAAAACTAATCACGTTCACGCTAGCAAAACCAGCATCACAAAAGAGTGCCTCACGAAAGAAACTTCGGGTTGCAATAAACGTACCTACCTAGTCCGTCAGTGTGGTTTGACGTCAGGTTGTTGGAGGTGCTCGGCGTTATGTTTGTTATACAGCCAGCAATATCAAGGCCAACTTCATTAGGAGCCTTCTCCCTATAGAGTAGACACCCCTAACTATACAAATAGGGGCCCTTTTTGTGTTAATAATACGAGTAAAAGAAAATTATGACCGTTCATTCAGTTTTATGATCCAGTAATTCGTTGTGCTTCCCCTTGATTGGGTTGTAAATTTTTTAAAAAGTAGTCTGCAACTTCATGCGTGAAGTGACTATGGTAATATCTGCTGGCACTGTGTGTGTACACACATACATATACATATATACATAATTCTAACATACATACAGTCCTACACATTTACGTACATACATACAAACATGAATACAACAATACATACACACGTACATACACACATACACTCATACATACATACACACATATATAAATACATACATACACATACATACATACACACATACATATAAAAGTACATACATACGTACGTACATATATAAATACATACATACACACATACGCATACATAGTACATACATACATACATACACACAAACACATAAAAACACATACATACATACATACACACATACACATACATACGTACATACATAATACACACACATACGTACATACAAACACATACACACATACATACATATATACATACAAACATACATACACGCACATACATACACATACATACGTACATACATAATACACACACATACGTAAACACAAACACACATACATACATACATACACATACATACAAACATACATACACGCACATACATACATACACATACACACACATACATACATACATACATACATACATACATACACATACATGCATACATACCTACGTACATACATGCATGCATACATACATACACACACATACATACATACATACATACATACATACATACATACATACATGTACGTACACATTTTAAAGCAATTATTTTAGTGACTATGGAAATTCTTGATAACATCAACTGATCTTTAGAGCGAGGTTTGAATCCTGACCTCCTGAAAATGTCCCAGGAGTTTTGACAGCTACGTGTAACAAAGCGACAGTAAGCTCGATTAGAAAGAGAGCGAAACCGTGTGCTTTTATTGATTGTGACTGAAAGCGTGTGTTAAAAACAGACGTTAAGACGTAGAATAAGAAGAAAAGATAGTGAATGGGGTGTGGATTAAGGATGTGAAAACCAGAATTTTTGCATTTCAACGTTCTATCTTAGCATTTACCTCGAGAAATACAGAAAAGCTTCTTGTTTACAGCAGTTTGGGAGACGTTCGCACTGGGGCCAAGAAAATTCATACCTGTCCAGAATGTGTCTGTATTCAGTCCACAGAAATTTGATGCGCTTAATCGGTTTGTTGCTGCATTTCAAATGCAAATAATGTGTTTGTTCGAATCGTGGTAATAGCAGCCATGTTACGTTCGTCTTAGTGGTCTCTGTAGCAGCTGCTCACACCATTTTATCTTTAGTATGTTTTGCATTTGGTTCTTTAGTTACATTTGTTGAGTATTTCGATTCTGTATCGAAAATTCTTAATCTCAGTATTTTATTGCTCTGAATGGAGCCTATAATATGAACTTACTTTCAACAGGAGGCAATACACAGGGACACGCACGCATATGTGCATATTTATTGCACCTAAATTTACAAGCATCTACTGCATCCTTTGTGATGAAGCTGAGTGTACTCACACACGTACAAATCTTACAATTAAATATTGTGTGATGTGCCTTGGGGTACTGCGTTACTCTTCAGCATACCACCACGTCTAGGAGGTTGAGAAACAATGGCAAAGGCGAAGTGAACGGAGCTCAGGGTGTTACTAATACAGCATTCTTATCTGTATAGTTATAGAGGGGGGGAGAAGAGATGGAAGGATATGTTTTGTGCTAATACAGGTATGTACCGTACATGGTACGTACCGGCTACTGCACCCGGCACCACGCTATGTGACAGACAGGTAGACGAATGTGCCATGCACTGCCCTTCATGACCGCATTTCGTCGTGATCCGCATAAATTGAATCCTACCAGATAAAATCTGTCTCGCAAATCAGCCACGTTTTACATTGCAGAAGGCACTACTGTGCCACTGGCGCTTAGTGTTAGCTAATGGTTGGTTAAAGGCTTGTTTAACGACATTACACCAACTACAAGACGACCAAATCATAACATAAAGTAACAAAAATTTTTTTCCTACCAAAATATGAACAGAGATAAAGTGTTCATGCTAGTTACGTTCCAAGGCACTTTCTTTATACCTCAGAGTGGTTTACAATCGACACAACTGTCTGTACTATTTATAGAAGAAAAATATAAGGCATATTAGATTTCCATTTTCCAAGTTTGCGCGTTTATAACACTATCGCTGAGCAAGATGGGTTTATTTTATTTATTTCCTCTCTCTTTTTGTTTGGGTTCAGTAGCCTATAGGCCTACATGTAAATGAAAAATTAATTTTCTGAAAATATTCTAATGCCGAAGAAGAGTTTTTTCAGTAAAAGATTTTAGTTCGCTAATCGGACGAATAAAACCTTGACTGTTTTTTTTTCTAGGTTCACACGGTACAAGTAAGAAGGTCTAAATAAACGTATATATTTTGGCAGAGAAGTTGGATTGTATTTTCCTGCAAGATAATTAACTGTAACTTTTCATGAACAAGCAGAAAATCTCTAGCCTCGAGTGCCAAGAGATAAAAAGAATCATTCAAATTATCGGAGCTGCAATGGGGAAACTACATCTGTCTTGTTCAGGACAAAGGTATTCTCCATCACACTTCTTTATTAATTTATATGGAATAAATCCTATTTGCTATTCTCGATTTTCAGCACGTAAAACAACTCAAACAAAAAAAAGGACAACCAGCTTGAGCTTAACAGAAATTTTGAAATGGATGCCCCGCCCCCCGCATAAGGCGTAATGGTTAAACTATCATAATTTGCTCTCCAGAGCCTCCTGTGTTAAAACACAATGACTTACATCTAGACGAAACTGGTATTAAGGCGGAAAGGACTTCAATAAGAACATGTACCAAACCCAGGTTAAATATAGTTCATTTCTCACAAATGCAATGGCAAAAAGAATTTGTAATACTTTTGTATATTATGTTTGTCCTACAGAGAAGGGATGACTGAATAACAGCTTCCATGATGGCTATGATTTGGAATAGACGTGTATTGAAACAAAGCAGTGACAGTCAGTTGCTTCACAGTGGTTATGGTGTACACCATTACCATAGTTTGAGTATGCTCTCATTTAGGGTCGTAATCGAATGGTTGGGAATTCTGCTTCATATCCGAGACGTATCTGTTCAAATTCCGCTTAAACTTCTTACTGATTCTTCTTGGTACTTCCAGGCATACAGAGAAAAAATCTTCAAATTCGACCTTTTTTCTCATAATTAAACGCTCTGTCCATTTAGCTAATATTCCCAAAATCCTACTCAAAATACTCTGAATTAGTCATAAAATAAACTAATAATGTAATAACATCAAAAAAATTTTAAAAAAATGCGGCTTCTGCTGCTGCTGCTGCTATTCAACTTGCCCGATATTGCACGACAGTCACACATAAAACTTACAAAATTCCTCCCCTCTTTATTGCACCAAAGACTGATTCTGCAGGCCAGCAATAATTGGTGTGTTACATTCGCCCATGTTATTCATCTAGATTACAACATAACACCATTTTAAGACTGTTCACCAAAATTATTTCGCTCTCGACGATTATGAAAGCCAAAACCAATCTATTTGGTCTATAAAACTACTTTAAAACCGGTATGGCTAGTTCGGAAAACTACGAACTTTCTACAGTCATCAGCTGCTCTCATTAGCAAACCACGCTTGGAATTCACTTAATTCTAATGTTGACTTCGGGAAGCTCACAAAACAAAATTCAAAGTGAATTGATAAGGTTAACCATCAACACAACTTAAGAAGAAACCAGACCTGTATCCTTTACTGAAAAGTGCCAGCAGTAATTTTCTTTCAAATTGCGTTAGTCCTGTGCATACGAGAGTGCACAGTAACTTGAGTGAAGCAACCAAAAATAAAACAATATAAATTTTCAAGATTCATGTCTTTTGGGATATTACGCCTTGTTGACTTGTGAACAGTTACCATCATTTCAGATAAATTTATTTCCTCCGTTTTCAGGGTCAACTAGTTCAAGAATTCTTGGAACCCCTGACGCTATAACTGCATGCGAATTCTGGGAATATAAATTATGCACGCAGGTATGAGCCTGTGTATATATATATATATATATATATATATATATATATATATATATGTGTGTGTGTGTGTGTGTGTGTGTGTGTGGGCCGGGTAGCTAATTCGGTATAGCGACTGACTACTGGCTGGACGGTCCGGGATCGAATCCCGGTGGGGACGAGATATTCCGCCCGTCCAGACCGGCCCTGGGGCCCATCCAGCCTCCTGTAAAATGGTTACCGCGTCTTTCCCGGGGGTAAAGTGCGGCCGGGGCGTGCTGCTGACCACTTACTCCCTTCTAGTGCCGCGGTCATAGAAGAGTACCCACCCTCTGGGCCACACCGGGCCTGTAAAGGGATCACTTTACCATTACCTTTATATATATATATATATATATATATATATATATATGCTTAAATTATGTCCACATCTTAGGCTTCCTTCAGAAGAACAAAGTGTTTTTGACTGTTTTACCCTGAAAAGTCAATACGTTCCCCCGAAATTTCCGTACTTATTTACAGTCGACATGTTGTAACATCCAGAAGAAGAAACTTTCCACCGCACCGCCGTGACTGCCTCAAATATCGCAACATGAATCTTCACCAAACAGAAACCTCTGCAAGCGACATTATCTATGCGTTCCATTCGGTATCAGTTGAAGATCTGCAGGAACCCGATAATCTCAAGATGACATCCAGGCGTCAGCTTTCCTTCTTAAAAAAACAACCACATGGCTCCTGTTATGTTGTTTTAAATCAGCAGTTTACTTTCGAATGGGGGGGGGGGAAGGGATTGCATAAAAGAAAATTAATTTTATTTGATTGTGAACCTTTGCCTCTCACACAGGCCGAGGACGTGTTCGACAATAGGGAACTGAGGGAAATATTTGGATGTAAGTGGAGGGAAGAAACGGGACGCTGAAGAAAACTGCAGGATGTGGAGTTTCATTACTTTCAGTTCTCCCCAAACATTACTAGGCAGATAGAATTAAGGAGAATGAGGCGGGATGGAAATTTGACACATATGGGACAGAAGAGAAATGCTTACAGCTTTCGGTGCGAAAACCTGAAGGAAGGAGAGAGCTTGGAAGATCTAGACATAGGTAAGAGGGTAATAAGAAATTAGTTCTTAAAGAAAGAAAGTGAGTGGGTCTAGACCGGAGTCATCTGGCGGGCAGTAGGGGGAAATCGTGGGCTGTTTTGAAGAGGCTAATGAAATTTCGGGTTCCATAAAATAAGGGGATGTTTTGAATAGTTTAGGACATACTAGCTTTTCAAGAAGAATTCATTTACGATAAATTATATACTAGGAAAATTAATCATTCATATTTTTGCCCAGTGGTGTTAGAATGATTAAATCAACATGGAGGAGATAAAGAGTGAATTTTCAAAACATGGCCATGGGTTCACTGAGTTTTGCGTATGTATTCCGACTGACGAAATTCGGAGTAGCCCAGTCACTAATACGTGCAAAAAGGATTGAAGCAGGTAGAAAGGAAGGAATAAGTACAAAAAGAAAAACACATTATGTTCGTAGAATGAATGTGGAGAACGACGGCACAAGCAGAGAATTAGTAATTCAATATGCACGAAATATCAGACGTAAGATAAACAGGTCACATAAACTCTGGAGGTAAGAAAACTGTAAAAATAAGTTTAAAGAAACAATACTGGACTTATCAAAGTTCACGTAGGGTAACATGTCAAAGCTGGGAAGCCCCAGAAAAAGCAATAAAATGCCCTTAGAATCCCACTATGTTCCTGACATTTTTAGGGTGACTGAAACCGAGAATCCGGGGTGTGTGAAAGATGCGCCACTCATGAGGAAAACAAGAAACAGAACAATGAAATTGGTCGCAATCCTCGGGAGTGAAGAAGGTAGGATACAAAGAATGTAAAGGTAAAGGAAAAGGTAAAGCAGTCCCATTACAGGCCTGGACAGGTCCAGAGGGTTCCAGGAAGTTAAGGCTCCCAGATTTTGTGACAACGGCACAGGATGGTGGTAGGTTGTCAGCCTTAGGCACCGGCCGTCTTTACCCCCAGGAAATACTCCTGGTACTAATTTATGTTAGAGGCTGAGTCGACCCCAGGGCCATAGTGCGATCGGAAGGATTTTACGTCAATAAAAAAGCTGGGATCGAACCAACGACCTTCCGATTTGTAGCACAGCACCTTAACCACTGTGCTACCGCGGTCCCCATTCAAAGAATGTAGCGGTCGGAAATTACAGAAAGGAAAATACTTTTATTTATTCAGTTATTCTGCGACACTTGCCCAAGTTTGGATTTTAATTCCCCTAATGAAGGGCGTGGAAGGAGGGCTGAAAATTCGGACGTGTTTGGAAGAATCTATGATATATTTAATGGTGTTACTAGTGAATATATGTTAAACAGGTTGGAAGTAAATCCTATCAAATCTATGAAAAATCGGCAGTTATAATGAAGTTGTGCATTGGATTCAAGAATATTAGCACATGCTCGGACACATGACTTTCGATATGACGTTTTGAAGCACCTTTTGCCTAACAGCTGGAAATTCATTTACCTGTTGGGTTCAATATTCGAACTTTCTTTTTTAAAAATTTCTTTCGGAGGGCGGATATCATGTACGTATCTTTGCAAGATAAAGAAGGATTTAAAAAAGTTAAATAAGTGTGATGACAGATATATATATATATATATAATGAAGACATTCAACCGCAGTTGTGGGCGTGGTTGTCCTCGGGGCCACGCGTTTCGTATGAAGTCGTGTTACGTTCATATGACCCCAAAACCCAACACGCCCGTCCACTGGCCTGAATTGAGAAGGGCAATAAAAGTTAACGTGTGAGATTTCCAATTTCTTTATTGAACAAGGTGAGGAAATACTTTGCCACAGATCGTTCTGATTATTTTTCTCCTTAAATTATTATAGTTCAATATTTAACATGGAGGACTGTTAGAGTCACAATTAGTAGGATTTTTTCCCCGTTCACTTTCTTAGAACTTAATATACACCAGTGAATTTGTACACCACCAAGCCTAATAACTAAGAGCTCTGCATTTTTAAGATCTCATCCTTCTGGGGCGTGACATGGTGTGTTATTGAGACAGTAGTTCCCGATGTTGTGGAGGATCATAGTGTCTTGTTCTTCAGGGTCAAGGATTCGGATAACTACTCGCCCAGACACAGTGCCACAACTCAGAAGACTAGAATATTCACCAACACCGCTGTGAGAATACCAGACCTCGCACTGCTCTGTATTATGTCCATAAAATATATTTGTTTTCTAATATCCTCGGAATATAGCGATTACACCCCTCAAAAAAATGAACAGTTTATTTTCTAATGGTGTTACAGTGTGCTTTCTGTGTGGTACAAACGGTATTTCGAGAACTTTTTTCCTCTTAGATAAAAAATATGATAATAAAATTCTAAATAGGCTCGATAGCCTGCCTGCCTGCCCGCTCGCCCTCCCGCCTGCCTGCCTGCCTTCCTAATCAACTGTCGAAAGATGAATTCGATGGGAACTTTGTATTTTCTAGTGTTAAATATTGATACGATCGAAATGCAGACCTACATTTGAGACATTCATTCAATCAGAAAGCTGTAAGTAATAATTGTAATTAATAGCTGTCGACTTTCCCATTGGTAACAATTCTGGTGTAGTAAGAGCTGCCATTGCCCAAGGGTGGTATTATTTATATAGAAGATATACAGATACAACAATAGTACAGTACGTACGGCAGGAATCGAGTGTGAGATAAGATGCACTGATACCTAAATCAGCTGGTGTGTACTTTCAGAACACATCTGACTGGGCGAATAAAAAATGACATAACAAGTTAATTAACTTGCGGCTGAGAACTGCGCTGTTATGGGTTATTACGCAGCGAGTAGTGGTAATTTCTTAATGATGTTTCAGGGCAACATATCGGTACCATTCTCAGGGTTATTTTGGATTCTTGAACCCTGAGGATGGGACCCGACAGGTTGTCCCGAAACGTCGGTAAGAAATTACCACTACTCGATGTGTAATAACCCAGAAGAGTGCAGTTCTCAGCTACTTCGCGGCGGAAGCCTGAAATGACGCATAATTTTCGGCTGTTTGCTGAAGGATGACCCCTCAAGAGAAACAGTTCGAAAAACGAAAGCATATGAGCGATAGATATTAAAAAAAAACTCGGAATCAGAAGGATGCGGTTTATGTTAAAACAGTAAATATCAGAGCAATTTTAGGAAACTCCGCAGATTATTACGCGATTCAAACAGGGGACAAAGAGAACTATGGTGCAATTCGAAGTTCTGACGTCTTATTTGGGAATTGTTCAGTTGGAATATTGGTCGGTTTACCGAGCATCAATTACAGGTCTGGACAAGTCCTGGGGATTCCAGGAGGTTGAGGTTCCCAGATTTCAAGACAATCGGCACATGAAGTGGTAAGGTTGTCAGCCCTACGCAACGGCCGCCTTTACCCCCAGGAAATATTCCTGGTACTCATTTCTGTTCGAGGCTGAGTCAACCCCAGGACCATAGAGCGGCCGGAAGGATTATGTCAATGAAAAATTACAATGACACCATCGGGAATCGAACCCGCAACCTTCCGGTTTGTAGCGCAGTACCTCAACCAACTGCGCCACCGCATGCCCCCCAGCTTATATAAAGGGCACTTTAAAAAGTGTAAGGTTGCCTTCTTTCAAATTGCGAGATTTTTGGTTCTTTGATTCGCGTGGCTGAAGATTGAAATCTTCTCGATACTGCGCTATGTCAATGCGCAGGTAGTGCCCAAAGTTTCGGAGGTTTGCCACCATTTTCAGAGTCACCCATTCCAAGAAGACTGCTTGAACCTGAAGAAACGTCAAGATCCCTTTAGCCAAAGACATGGCGTAACATCTCAGAAGACTTTAAAATTTATAATTCTTACCTTCCCACAACTCGGCACCTGTCACCTGAGAATATGACGCCTGCAGTTGAAAGAGAGTAGTTAAACAGGCTGAACACAAGAATCAGCTAATCAATTGGCACAATCTGCGAATAAGACACCAAATAATAAACTTTACAGCAATTCAATAAGGTATTACGACCTCTGTTAACAGTGCAACCGTGTCATGAGCACTGTTCACCGGGAAAAGAAGTTTAATCAGGTTGGCGGGTGGAGAACAAGCTGCAATTGAACATCCTATCTGGTCGTTCGTACTTCCATTTCTTTCATTTTTTAATGCCAATCTTGAAACTGAACAGACAACTTCTCTGTGTAGCTGAAATTAGATTTTTTCGGAGTTAAATTATCGCGCATCAAAGGAGGAGCCAATTAGGTGGAGTGCCCTGGATCACGTGACTACTTCATATTAAGGAAGGCGCTGCTATTGGCACGGCTGTACGGAATGTCATAATTGGGGTTTATGTTTGATATACTCACGAGCTAATTGCTAATGGGCCCGTTAAAACTGACTCCAAGCAGATGTAAACTTCAAGAGGGAGTTGCAAGCCAATACAGCAAAAGCTGTTTTACCGAAGAGGTCGATCGCCAAGCTTCAAGTCGATAGTGTAAAGTCAATGTAATCAATATCAAAATGTTTGACAAACCAACATATTTATATGTCAGCAGGATAAATTAAAAGTAAAGAACGGAGAGAGATTGAAATCCTGAGAAATGCTCTAAAATCCACAAAATTTCGCATCGCAATTATATTTCTAAAAATTACGCTAAAGTAAAAAACGAATTATAATCGTCACGTCAGGTTGAGGGAGCTAAAGATGTTGCCTTGTAAAAGTCGCAAAGCAAAGGTGATTGACTCAAGTTTTTCGCAGGTTTGGTGGCACGCTTTGTGATATACGGCCCACGTAACACTTCCGTACTAGGTGCATATTCAGGTATCACTGACATTTCAGATAATAGCTGTTATTCTCTATACTGCCAGGTTCAACACTGAAACCTCTACATTTTTTCATTTCATAAGATTCTTACAACAAGCAGCCATTAACTTCCTATCGAGCCTTTATTTGTTGTTTTTCGTAACAATCCAGATGAATATTCTCATAAGACTAAAATTATTCTACATTGTATTTGTGTGCATACAAATAAATATATAATTTCCCTCAGTACGTCACGAAGAATAAGCATGTAGTGTGATTCCATTAGAAAGAAAAATCAGTTAATGCTGGATAGGGAAATAATGTCTGGTCCTTTTGAGAAACATGGAAAACGACGCAAGTACATTTGGTGGCAAAATGTTAAAGGTTTAATAATATATGTGATAGGTATAGTAACAAATACGTATTAAAGACTATCGCGGTCATCTCCCGATTTTTAGTCTCTCTTAACTTGTTTAGGTGGGCCCAGTAGCTCAGTCGGTATGGCGACTGAGCTACGGGCTGGACGGTCCGGGGATCGAATCCCGATGGGGAGGAGATATTTCGCCCGTCCAGACCGGCCCTGGGGCCCACCCAGCCTCCTGTAAAATGGGTACCGGGTCTTTCCCGGGGGTAAAGTGCGGCCGGGGCGTACTGCTGACCACTCACCCCCTTCTAGTGCCGTGGTCATAGAACAGTAGAGCTATACCTCTACCCACCCTCTGGGCCACACCGGGCCTGTAATGGGATCACTTTACCCTTTTACCTTAACTTGTTTAGAGAGAAAATAGCATTCGAAATAACTACGAATATAGGTGTAGATATTTACATACCTGCACTACACACCAAGTGTTTTAATCCGTAATAATCTTACATATGACTTACTTTTTCCATTTACGTTACCTGCGATTGGGTAGGTACAAAAAACCGAAAGGGTTTCGCTCCGGATTCTGTTAGGAAAAAGAAATAGAATTCATAAAACTGTATATTTCAGCTATTGCCACTATTATTATTATTATTATTATTATTA
>Ga0131853_10013879_pt1 | contig 14758 bp, 8 predicted proteins | sample TergutLab28metaG_FD_92764 | JGI IMG/M metagenome (GOLD analysis project Ga0131853, IMG submission 92764) | Labiotermes labralis P1 segment gut microbial communities from Petit-Saut dam, French Guiana - Lab288 P1 (version 2) (version 2) | ecosystem: Host-associated > Arthropoda: Insects >... | reverse complement strand
TTTTTGATCACAAAGACCTAGGAAATCACCTCCTGCAGTTATGCCCTAAAGTCGTGAAACACCCTGTATATATGCACCTACAACTTGTGACAACCCTCCTGACACTGCGCTCAATACACATAAGTTGCAGATATGTTTATTCATAAGCTTTGCGCAGTGTACATTTGCAGTTTATTGAGGTTAATCTGATTATGTTTCATTCCAATTAACTATGGCACTGATGGTGTCTGGAATGAGACATGTACTTGAAAATGAATGAAGCAATGGAGTAATAAATTAATAATTCGGAAGCTTCGATTATGACATGTTTAGCGCTATGTGAAATCATAAAACTAAATAATTTGTTACACGCAGGACTTGGGATTAGAAAACGCACAAAGGAGAATAACGAATATTAAACACGTTCCGTCTAATCAATTTCAAACTTCATTGCTGTTTTCATTTCTGCAACGTTATTCATAAGTGTAGGTAACATCTACTGAGAGGTACATAATGCTATTGCAAATGGATGGAGAAACTTATTTCTTAAAGGAATATGTTTTAGTGGATATTTTAGAAAAAAGTTTTATGTTTATTGCGTTACAATAAATATAAATTTTAATTTCTACAAATTTCAATATAAAATTACACAGTTATCTAATTATTTCCTGAAAAAAATTAATTCCCTTCAGCTCTAGCACTCGTCAAAACTCAGAATATAAAAGAAGGCGGTCGTGCAAGTTTTGAGTTTCTTACAGTGAAGTAAATAATAATTTCTGTATTTTAGGATACATATCAGAGACTTGTATGGGGCATCAATGACTTTAAGAAGGGATACCAGATTTAAAAAAATATAGTGCAGGATGAGAAGGGTAGTTTATTTCGAGACTCCCACAGTAATTTTTCTATGCAGGGGAACAATTTCTCTTAGCTACTCAGTGTAAATGCGGTTAACGTAATTAGACAGACAGAAATACTTTCAACAGATCCACTAGTGACGGAGCTCAGTGCCCTTGAAGTTGAGATGGCCATTTGAAAGTTAAGAAGACACAAATCACCAGGTACTAATCAAATCCCAGCAGAAATGATTAAAGCAGGAGGCAGAATTAGCTCTGAGATCCGGAAACTTATTAAGTATATTTGGTATAGGGTGGAATTGCCTGAGAACTGAAGGGAGTCAATCATTTTACTTCTCTATAAGGTAAGGCAGTCCCATTACAGGTCCGAGGTGCCCAGAGGGTTCCAGGAAATTAAGGTTCCCAGATTACGTAACAATGACCCAAGATGGTGGTAAGGTTGTCAGCCTTACGCACCGGCCGTTTTTACTCCCAGGAAATATTACTGGTACTCATTTCTCTTAGAGGCTGAGTCGACCCCAGGGTCATAGTGCGATCGGAAAGATTATGGCTATGAAAAATTCCAATGACACCATCTGGAATCGAACCAGGACCTCCCGATTTGTAGCACAGCACCTTAATCACTGTGCCACCGCGGTCCCCCACCTATCTGTAAGAGAGGTGACAAAACACTATACAGTAGTTATAATGAGATAGAACATTTGTCAACCATGTACAAAGTTTTATCCTCCATCCTGCTATCAAGGTTAACTGTATATACAGGGGAAATTATTGGGTAACATCAATGTGGATTGCGACATAACATGTCAACTACTGATCATATAATCTGCATTCGTCAATTAAGTGAAAAAAAAATTATAATACAATGAAGCAGTTCATAAGCTATTTATAGACTTCAAGCACGTTTATGACTCAGTCAGGAGAGAGGTCTTGTATCATATTCTCATTTATTTCGGCATTCTCATGACATTGGCAAGGCTAATGACAATATGCCTCAAATAACTCTGTAGCAGAGTGCATGTAGGCAAGCATTCGTCTGACATGTTTCCTACTAAGAACGGTTTGAAATAAGGAGATGCTTTATCACCATTGCTTTTCAACTTTGCTGTAGAGTACGCCGTTAGGACGGTTCAAATAAACCAGAATGACTTGAAATTAATTGGTTCACATCAACTGTTGTTTTGGGCGGAAGCATACATTTTATAAGGAAAAGACAGGAGCTTGAATACTTGCTAGTAAGGTGATGTTATATAGAAAATGCTGATAAAACTAAGCACATGGTCATGTCTCGAGATCAGAATGCAGGGCGAAGTAACAATAGTTCCTTTGATGGGGTGGAACAGATCAAATATTAGGTAACACACTTGACGAAACAAAATTCTATTCAGGAAGAAATTAAGAGCAGATTGAAGTCAGGGAATGCTTGCTATCATTCGGTGCAGAATATTTTGCCTTCCAATATGCTACTCAAAAATATAAAGATTAAGATATACAGAAATAAAATTTTGCTTGTTGGTGTGTTTGGGTGTGAAACTTGGTCGTTCATATTGAGGGAGGTACGTAGGCTGATGTTGCTTTAGAAAAGTTAATGACGAAAATATTTGAGTCTAAGCGGGACGAGGTAACAAGAGAGTAGAGAAAACTATGTACTGAGAAGCTTAATGATCTGTACTCCCAACCCAATATTATTCGGGTGGCCAAAACAAGAAGAACGAGATGGGTGGTGCATTTAGTACGTATGTGGACAGGAGAGGTGTGTACAGGGTTTTGGTAGGGAAAGCTGAGAGAAAGAGACCACTTGGAAGGCCAAGGTGTAGATGGGTGAATAATAATAAGTGGGATGGGGCAGTGACTGGATTAATCTGACTCATGATAGGCACAGGTGGCGGGCATTTGTAAATACGGTAATGAACCTTCGGGTTCCATAAAATGCGGGGATTTTCTTCACTATATGATAACCGGTTTGCTTCTCAAGAGGACTCTGCTCTATGAAGTAATAAAGTGCCCACGTATTCAGGAATACAAACCAGTTTTTAGTCTTAAGAAGTGGAAATGTTTTGTAGAACACTTATTTGCTAGACTACATGGTGTAATATCCTTAAAGACAGAAAAATGAAATATTCATGAACTATCGTCTTTGTGTTAGCGTGTTCACCGAGGATACTGAATTCAATGAAGACACTTAAAACTAAACAATCTTTAACTTCTTTCTTCATTGCAGTTTCTATTAACATCTTCACCACAACACTCATTTTGTGGTCTTTCATACACAAGGAGAAGAGGCAGTGAGTACTGGAATACTCAAAATGTTACGCGAAAAAATTTTGGAATTATTCACAAGTATCTTCGATTCATGAAATCTGTCTCGTATGTGGAAAAGCAACATCAGAATTTTTATGTAGCAGTCTGAGTAAAACAGAGGGTATTCGAAGAATTAATTATTTTAGGATAACACCCTATCGTTTGGTAAATAATTACTGTTTACCAGAGAAGGCTTCACACGGCAGAATGATTTAATCTTGAACAACAACGTTGAGAGAACCTCAAATCACCAACAATATTGTGTTCACTTTAATAATTCAGGTACATTGTGGCAGAATTGAAGAAAATATCACTTCCTAATCGGCTTAACTCGATTCAGTACTGTATCCAAAACTGTGATGTTGAAAGTAATTTATTTGTTTCCCTCCCCGGGCATTTTACACGACGGAAAATCAAAGAATTAAAATATTTGCGAACTTACAGTGACCCAGGAGCATAATTAAACGAAAACAATTTTCGAGTGCAGAAAAATAATTAATTTGTTTTACAGAACAATAATATTGACATAAAAAATTTCATTTGAAGTTGAACTTGAAAGGCTCTTTTTCAATGACGACAATTTTCACAAGGTACTATGAAAAATAATACAGTAATAACGATGCTTAGTAAAAGGTATATGGATTAGGCCATTAGCAGATTATAACCAACAAGATGCAACGTTTCACAGTTTATTTTTTCTGTAGGACGCTCCTACAGAAATAAGCAAATTGTGAAACGCTGCATCTTTTTGGTTGTATTCTGCGAATATATTGGCGATGCACAGACCTATGAATGTTAAATGGATTAGGGCATTAGAATTTATGGTGCTTTGAATATAAACTGTTTGTAATTTGCCTATAGTTCAAGTTAGCATAAAATTCATAATTTAAGTAATGGTCAAGGGCCATATATTGCGGTGTAGACATTTCAGAATTAAATGAAACCAGGTCAAATATAATGACGTCATCACTTACAGAAGTTACAAATTTATTTTTAAAACTACAACTGGCGCTAAAGCAATAGAGATTTTGTCCCATTTTGCTTCGTCGTAGAACTGAAGTATTCAGATTTAGATTTCATGGTCTTTAAAGTTGTAAAGCATAGTGCGACGCAAATTCGTTACACTGTAAGGGCTTAAATTAAGCCCCTTTTTAAAACTACGCCCATGAGAAGGATCTTCGTGTATTTACCGCTCACCATTTATTATTACGTTGAACAACGTGGATTCCTGTAAAGGCGGTTGAAGATTTGACTAATTGAGCAACTGCCAGCTTCCAAAAAGTACTGTTTTCCACGGAGATTTTGTCTGCTCATTCAGGCGAATGGAAAAGGAGACATATAACATTGATTTAATATTTTATAAATAGACACAACATTGTTATATGCAAATTTAAGAAAACCGAAGCAGCTTTAGTTTAGAAGATGGGACTGTACCTGTTGTCTATTTTGTGTTCAGGCATATACATTTGCACTTATTAAAGCGCACAGGAAATTTAAGAGGGTGGTAAAAAACTAACGAGTTTCGATCCAAGTACTTCTAAATGACTGGTCAAAGGATGCATTTTCCATTAACAACGATGTGGACAGGGATAATACAGTGAATTTTGATGGGAAGTTACACCGCTCTGACACACATCCCATCCACCTAATGAACGAAGTGCGGTTTGATGATAACAAAGAGAATGCGAAGGGCACTTTCAACTATTGGCCGCTGCACAGCAAACACAAATTTTTACCAGACCATACACACAAATTTAGTTGAAGTAAAGCATAGGCTTGCCTATGTGGACAGATCTAAAAACCAGTGTCATGCTGTTTGTATATACTATAAAATTCATGATACCGTCTTTAATTTATAAATTTTTATTATTTTGCAGCGAGTCGCGAGTCATAAAAATCACAAGCCCTAGCTAATGGTAGCAAAACAGAAAGACAAATTCTGCGATTCGGCTTATCTGGAGGAATCCTACAAAATGCATGTTGGATTTGTAGCTTTAAAATATATCTTTGAAAAGAAACATGCCACAGAATGATAGAAGAAGACAAAAATACAACTGATATCCTATTCAAAGTGTCCTTATGAATGTCCGAATAATTTCTGAATTATAAAAGCTCACAGATCTTAATACGTGCCAGCTGACGAATGTGAAGGTCATTTAGACTTATTAATTCCGTACGTAAAAACTACACAAAACATAGGAATTCTCAGTAATTTTACAATTATTTATGCAATTAAGGACATAATGTATAAGAGAAGAAGACAGTGGAAAGTTTCATAATATGTCGATTCCCCATCTAAAATTCCTAACAAATGTCTAAATTATGATTATTGATAAGTTCCTTCTTCTGTGATATGACGGGGCATCATTAGGTGGCTGGATACTCTTTTGTCGGCGAAAAGTTATGCCCTCAACTTCAATGGCCGAGACGTCAAAAATATTATACTTGTGGGGGTCATTTTGATACATGAAATGAGAAAATTACGCTTCCTGGAAGTTTTTCGTCCCATTAGCCAGTGACGCATTTTCATAACCCAGACGAAGGGAATTCCCAGAATCATCGCGCCATAACATCAAAACTCGACTCAATAGTTCACTGAATCGTACTTTAAAAGTTGTTATCCGTGATCGCAAAAGAAAACAAGGAGAATAAATGGAATTTTTACAATTTCCGATCCAAAACATCTACCAAATATATGCGGAATCAAGTGGTTTTAAAATTTTTTCTGAATAGAGAGAGATTTCAAGACCTAATCTGTGATGGCTAACTAAAGCGAAGGTACACCGAAAATGAACCACAACAGAATACTTGTCCATTCAAGGGTCTTGAAAAAGTACTTCAGTCTTCTTAGTAAACGCACTTCCTGCTGCCACACACACACACACACACACACACAAACACATATATTAATTTAACTTAATTTAAATGTCACGTTGTAATGTGTAATCGTGCCTGCCTTCACCTTTTTTAAAAAATGGGCTCAACGCCACAAGGAAGTGAATATTGATCTGCCTGAAGATCTGAGTTCATCCCACACACTTTAGCTTCATTCTCTGAATGTTCTTAAAAATAAAACATAAGATACAACACCCTCCACAGGGACGCAAGATAACATATCGCAAAAACTACTGTAAGTTCATATGCCGTGAGGTTTCATCTTCCGCTTTGATATGTCGACGGCCCAACTGAGACTCAACGAGTCGTCATACTTAAAATCCGTGTTATTATACGTAGAGGTTGTTAAGATTCTCACTTGTAGATGTGTTTATCTATAATCTCGAAAACGTAGAGAGTTAGCCAGACATCTGGCAGTGATTGAATGATTACTGTGTCACTTACAAACTTTGTTGATATCCTTACCTTTTTGTTGCTCTGGTTAAGCACAACTCAAACCAACTATCCCAACGCACAGACGGACACTCTCTCACTGAAGTCGTGCCTAATTCTAGTATTATTTTTATAGTCATGTAGTCTTTACAGGCGTTTAAGGTATATAGTACTGTTAAAAATATGGATATGAAAACTTTTCCTCCACATCTAAGTACCAAATCTTCTATAGCGTATAGAAGACACGGAAATAACACTCCGCACATTACTGGCCTCAGCTTTTACGAATGTGAGGTCTCAGCTTCACGCCTTGGCCGTTTTACCCCCGGACAAAAGCTCTCGGTAACCAACTCATAGCGACTTGGTATTATCACTTTTGGTCTGGAGGTGTGAGACAATCCCCGACTGTCTTTCCAGGAATACAGTCCACATCTTTCAACCAATAGCCATTAACTCTTTAGATATCCCGGCTGTAGTGAAATAAATTGTGCCAGAAAAGTGGTTCCTATTCAAATTAGTATCGAAATTCACAGGCTGTAATTATACGGCCTTTGCTATAGGTAATAATGTAGTTTGTGAAACAAAACCGGTAAATATGGAGGAATATGAATTAGGCCGACATGTGTTTCAGCAAAGTAACTGCACGTGTGCGTAAGGCAGCATCGCGACTTGAACGTATGACGCAGTGTACGTACAGATGTCACTACATTGGGCTAGTAATCAGATCTAATCCCTAAATAAATTAAACCGGGGAAGAAACCCGGTGCCCATTAGGTAGTAGGTTGGGTGCCTCCCTTAACTGTCTGCGTTTAAAAAATTTTCCTTTCCCTTCCTTAAAAGAACTAACATTCCTTTGTTCTGTAGTTCGTAGCTTATGTACAACATCAATTGGACTATCAAGCCTAAGCATGAGCCAAGTAAATATGAAGATAGTTTTGGCTAGAGAGCCAAGTAATTTGCGAGAATAGGATGAGTAAAAACAAAACTTGGGCCCCACAGTCGTCTGTGGTTCACACGTGAAGAGAAAATGTCCAAAGTTGCATGCTGGAAATCGTACTCCCATCCACGGATTTCATAACGGTTTTCTGTATTGCCTCATTTGGCCAGGTTAATAATAACAATAACAATAATAATGAATATAAATAGCCTATGTACTTATTACTTTAGGACAAGTGGGTACAGGTACCCTATTTGATATATTGGTCAAATTTACCACCTAAATACAGTTTAAAAGCTGTGTATACATTTTGGAAATCTCCTCATTCTCTTTAGATCCATGTTAAAAAATGGATAGTATTATTAAATTATTGATATACAAGCTGCTATTTTAACAGTTTAGTTCGACTTCTTTCATGTTCCTAAACTCGTTGATGGCAGAGTTACCCTTCTGTCCTCCTGGCCTTATTTATTGTTTTGGTAGTCCCTTATTTTTCCTAACGTGGACAAGAGTCTCATTTTGGTATTCCACTTTATGAAATGTTTCTCCCTGTACTATCCTTTCTTTACTACCTCCATTAGTCGTCACGTGCCTTCTTATTACGTACGTCCTGCGTGGTGCCTGGTGCCACGTAGATTTCCTTCTGACGGTTTCCTGTAACTTGAAACAAGTTAGAATATAAGGAGCAGGCTCGACAATGACAATTTTAGACAAAAGAGGTCGACAGTGCAAATGAGATTTATACCTAAGTTTCTGTAGGGCGTAAAGCATGCAGATCTTAGTTGCATGTCAGAATACCAAGTTTAGTAGATTATGAATAGAATCCACTTGGCCAAACTAGACAACAACGAGACGAAGGCAACTTTCCTCTGATAATTGTTTTAGTACATGTGACCCAGCTTTTTTAGTCGAGTTCACAAAATTACGAAAAGCGACAATTAGCTTCTTCATGTCTGTCTGTCTGTCCGCATGGAAAGCTCTGATTCCAACTGACGGATTTTCATGAAATTTGATATTTGAAAATGCGTCGAAATTTTGTCGAGATAATAGAAGTTTCATCACAATCGGACGATGATAACGGATACTTAACTTGAAGATTTATATAAATTTTCATCATATCTTTTTCAGTTCTTCTTAGAATGAGACACATTGTCGAAAAAGTTTGTAGATAAAATCAAAACACACATTAAATGTTCAATATGTGCCCTCTTTAAAGCCTACTCCGGGGAACGCGCGTGGAAGCCTATTGGTGTCAGATTAGAACGGCCACAATATCTGAGCAGAGTAGATCATGAAAGGAAAATTAGGAGTAGGAGGCAAAGGACGGATATAGGGAAATATTCTTTTGTAAATAGGGCCATCCAACACCGGAACCAGTTAACGGCACTTTTAAAAAGAGGGTAAGGAAAGTGATAATTGAGTGGAATTAAAAGGAAGTAAATTGTGCTGGAAATCATCGAAAAGTGTAGACAAGTGGTGTATAGTGAAGTGAAAAGTCTAAAGTGAAGTGAAAAGTTATCTAACGTGGAGAGTAGCGAAATGCAATAAAGTGAAGTGAAGTGAACGAAGCAAAGTAAAGTGGAATGAGGCGAAGTGAAGTACAGTATAGGGAAGGGGGGAAGAGTAATTATGTAAAAGGTTTATAGGAGTAGTAAGTGATGAGAAGTGAAGGACTGGGGTGAAAGCGTGGGTGAATTAATGATTGAAAAAAACAATTACAAGAACTGAACACAGTACTGTCTTGCTTGGGTGTTTTTATCTTCTGTACATGTTGTATTCTAATTTTAAGTTGTCTTGCGTGTAATTGTTGTTGGTTGGCCGTATGTATTGTTGTAGTTGTCTTGTGTGTTTTGTTGTAGTTGTCTTGTGTGTATTGTTGTAGTTGTCTTGTGTGTATTGTTGTAGTTGTCTTGTGTGTGTTGTTGTCATCTTATGTGTATTTGTTGTACTATGTGTGCACTGCTGTTTTTTTTTTTACTTTAGATGCCGGACTGCTGGCTAGAAGTCAGTACTCGGGAGGTCCTGCGACCGGCCATCTCGACAAAGGTTTTTCTTGGTTTCCCTGTGTCTATAAGCAAATGCTGAGATGGTTCCCAAAATTCCAAGTTGCCACTACATGTTTCTCATGTAGCCCTCCCAACTTAAATCTAGTAGTAACCAATTTCATGTTTTGTTTGCATGTAAAATAACCACTGCCACCGGGTGACAACCCAATTGCAGTAAACATATAAATATAATATATATATTTATTTTTTTAAATCTTTCTCTTTTATGAAATAACGTGGAAAAATATTATAGTGCCGGACAGACCACAGATTACAACATGGCGCATGCGTATTGCGTACTGGAAACCTATGGCTAAAAACACACTAATATAATGTGTAATAATTATTGCTTTTCTACTGCAACGAAGGCTTCAGGAACGCGCCTAGATATTAGGTAATACGTGCATTGTTAGAATTTCCTTTACTTTGTGTTAGTAATAGAAGCCTTTTTATTGTAAGCGCAGTACCATACCCAAGAAATACATCACGTAATTATACACATTGCAAGAATGACAGCATTCAATATACTGATTATATATAAGGTTCAAGGCTGCCGGATTGTGGCTCTTTGTAACTGTTAGAATGTTACTGACATTTCAAAGGAATCTGCTGTCACATTTTGCGTGACGCAGGCAGCAGGGCTCCTCTTACACGGTGGCACCTTTCTCCCTGACATGGCGTAACACCTTAAGGAGCGTTATCTCTGTGTTCACCGCCGTCTGAATCTCAAATCTTGCGGCTGTAACTCCAATGCTAGATACCTAATACGTTAATATGTTCGGAATTATAACCATCAGATGTAAGAGATTCTGTGTAACTGTAATTAATTTGTGTTCTTTCGATAAGAGGAATGAGCGGATGCGACTTGTCTTGTCGAATTAATTTTCACGGATGGAGCGTGTGACACGCAAACACTTATTGCCACTAAGTTTTTAGACGTTCATTCATAATGTAACTGGCTGTAATCTTGAATGGAGTTGTGGTGAACCTGTCTGAGGTATTGCGCAACTTCTTCTTGTACGCCTACGTCCACAGGATTTCACAGAATACTTTCAACTGCATCACGACTGTCTCCTACTCATTTCTTGCTACTCTACTTGCATGGGCAGCTTCCCATCTCGCTCAATGCTAGACAGTCGTATATATTTCAGCTAGTCGGTTCATTTGTGCGGGTGAAACAGTGGGTGTGTGCAAGGGACATTTCGAAGTCATCTGATGCCAAGGAAAAGAATGAGTGGTACTTCACAACAGTGACCCAAAACGAAGCCTTTCGTTGAATAACTTTCAGGCACTAAAGTACTCACTAGTTGGCAGATATCTCATTTTAAATTTCAGAGCTGCAAGTAAGATCAAACATAAAAACACGCCGTAAGCATTCATGAAACCAAAATCATTGTTAATTGATTTATATTTTAAAAACTTTCAATATTTATAATTAATAATATTGTATTTTAATAGTTGAAGAATGAAAGACCAACTTGATGTCACTTGCTATTTTATTTCACTTCTTACGTACTCAACATGTTTCGGACATTAATATATCCATCATCAGGAGCTTGCGATTATTTTCCGATGATGGATATATTAATGTCCGAAACATGTTGAGCACATAAGTAGCGAAATAAAATACGTAGTGACATCAAGTTGGTCTTTTATTCTTCAACTATCACAACGATGTACGGTCCAATAAACATAAGATTGACAAATAATAATTTGTTACTCATTGCGCAATTCGTTGGATCAAGTTCCCTATATTCGTGAGCTTCTCTGACGTTGACCTGAAACATATTGGTCAAAAAGAACATGGCAACAAATTAAAAAAAATATTTGACTTCCTTTTTACATCCGCAGGACCGGTATACAGTATGAACTTTCAAAATGACATGGTAAGAGCTTTCTGAAACTCCAAGTTGGGTTGTGTTTGAAAACACATTGTTGCTATAATTGCAGGGTAAAGTTTGTAGTGACGGCCGTAAACATTTCTTTTACTGATATTTATAAAATTCAGGTAAACTTAGGTCATAACTTTTTTTGACGTTTTGCTGACCGTGCATCTAAGTATATTTATCTCAGTAATTAACCAACTTGATGTACAAAATGTTTGTTTTACAATAACTTTATTTCATACCTCTACATGTTTCGAGCATATGTGCTGATCATCAGGAACTCAAAATTGCATTACACAGCCTCTGGTATCATCACACCTATAGGTGGCCGTCTCGTGCACGAGACAACCACCTATAAGGTAAAAAAAAATCAGACCATAACGTCCAGCGTGCCGGAACGAGAGATCCCATTCACAGAAAGAAATTATTAAACATTTTAGAATTGTTATGGGATTCGATCTCAATTACCACAATGTATTACTTTAATATTGGTTTTGCATGTGGCACAATAAAATGAGGTTTTTATTCAGTTACACTGATGTTTACTAAGAAGAATTGCCCCTAGGTTGTAGGTGAAGAATAATTTAAGTGAACTTCGTGTTTATCGGTGTGATACAGAGCGTCCAGCTGAACACGGAACCCCCTTCACACAGTCTACAAATCGGTTCATAATTGTGTTGCTGCACGGCTAATAACGACACCCCCTCCTCCACTACGCCACTCAGATTCGCAAATCCCGCCTTTACGCGGAGTTTCGCGCCGTAGAGCGGACGACATCATTTGTTGTACAAACACAGACGACGTCCCTGTTATTCCGTACTCACTTTCGCTTTTATAACACTTTCTACACCATATTTACAGACGTGACAATAAAACCGATGTTACCAATCTTCTGGCAGCACTTTGGGCCTCAGGTTGACTCAGCCTCTAATAGAAATGGTTACCAGGAATATTTCCTGGGGTTTAAAGGCGACCGGTGTGTAGGGCTGAAAACCTTACCAGCTTCATGTGCCGTTTGTCTTGAAACCTGGTAGCCCCTACTTCCTGCATCACTCAAGGCCTGTCCAGGTTTGTATTGTTGCTTTAAATTTTTTTACTGTAATGGGCATATTTGTGGCTTGTTTAACGCTACTGTCAGTAACTCCTGTTGTATACAGCGTCGAATCGCATGGTAAGCAGAGAGCAATTAATTGGAGACGGCTGAGCGCCCTCAATGTGTTACAAATAGCTGCAGTCAACATTGTGTGGTCGATGCTAGGCTCACTTCAGAAAGGCCAGGAAGCGCTACACCACTTTCGGTAACGTCTACCCTGCTAGAAGTACTGCTATACCGTCTGTCGTTGTGGATATTTCCGAAATGTATAAAATAAAGTCTGTTGGTTCTTGCGGGTGCCTCATCTGTTGACTGCTCGCCCGTGACTTCCTGCGCCAAAAACTAGCAGATAATCTGCTGCCCAAAATATTATTATCGTGGTATTTGCCTTGAAAGACTGACGAAGTCAGTGAAAAACTCATTCAAATTAGCCCATATGCAGCCGAGTATAGAAATGAGACGCTTGAAGCTTTCTGGCCATCCTCTCCCACTCGCGGATGATAGAGGACTTAATATGAAGCATTGACGGACTGATGTAGACAGTAAAATCCTAAAGCACAAGGAGAGAAACCTGTCCCTGTGTCAGTTAATCCACAACAAATTTTCGCTGAGCGAAGTCTGCTAACAAAGCCTGATTTATGACACGGATTGTACTACAGTGTTACTCTGTTTCTGCATTTTAACGAATATAGGACACTGAGCAGGACAAAATGTTTCGGAAATGTAATGTCCGGAGTGGAATGACAGAGGACGGAGGAAGTCCAGAAACCAAGCAGTTCCAAGCGTAACAAAATCAGAATCTGCTGCACCAGACGTAGTGTTTACTGCACCCAACGATATATCTCGTCCTGGATAAATGTTAATCACATGGATAAAATCCTGACTGTCTTCCTTGTTTCAAATCAATTTTGTATAAAATACCTATTCTAATATACTGTATGGTACAGCAAGCTTACTTTCACTACGCCATGGAAGTCGTAATATGTTACCATACATACCATTAGTTCATATTCTGTTTAAAAATAATTAATTATTTCAATAATTAATCTGGTGGTATCTGATGCACTTACGTCAGTCAGTCGTATATGGATCGAAACGATGTCCTCCTGGCCGACTTTTCTCAGTTTATCCGACTTTTATCAAAAACTAAATGCAACCGTATGTTTACCCCTTCCAGTTCTTTCTTTCTCAGTCATTCACTTTATTACCTCCTCATTCGCCGAGAAACGAGAAAATTGGTAAAGGCTCAAGTAAAAACGAAAGTAAATTAGGCAAAAAAGAAAACATGGAGAGTACAATATTTTACCGTAAATAGGTGATGATTTTATGTTCAGTGTGGATTTCATACTGAATTCAATAACACGAGTGTAATTTCTTAAGAGTGTATTCCCTAAATATCGAGGAAACATTGAAATTTTTGAAAGGTGTTTGTTTCTGAAAGTAACTATTCAGTAAAGGAAGAATACTTAGCGTAGGTTACCTGATATATTCCTTGAATTACTCGTAAAAACCTATAACCATATATTGACTGAAAACAATTAATGTAGTCGAGAAATACGGATTTGTAATTACCTCTTTCGTAAAAGGTCACATGCTGAGATCATGTAGGATCTACCGCTGAATGCAAAGAAAGAAAACTCCGTATTCCTCTCTCAGATATTTTCCAGGAATCCGCGCTTTGTTAAACCTCGGTCTTTGGTTGGCTTTGAGCATATTACTGCATCCCTCCAGCAGCAAAGGGAGAAAATGAAATTCACTCGGAATTTTATGTCAAAAGATTACTATATACCGAAGTCCATGAAAGTAAGTTCGCTATTCAGATATCAACGTCAATTCTTGAAAGGTGTGCAAATTTTTAAGCAATATTCTGAAAAATAAGAAAACAGAACTTACAAAATGCTGTCGAAAATGAGGTAGGAAATACCTTAATAGCGACCTCTACGTTGTATTACTGGAATTCCAACAATCCTCCCTACTTATGTATATTGGACCGTGCATCATTGTGATTGTTGAAGAATAAGAGACCAACTTGATATCACTAGTTATTAAGTTTTATTTCACTTCTTCTATGCTCAACATGTTTTGGACATTAATACATCCATCATCAGGAGCTTGCGACTTTTCAGTTGTATCACCAAACTGGTCGTGTATTCGTGTTTCGATGTGTGTTGGAGTTTCGGTGTGGCAGGCTGAAGCCTGCTACACAGATACCACACCAACCCAGCCACACCGAAACTCCAACACACATCGAAACAAGAACACACGACCAATGTGGTGATACAACAGAAAAGTCGCAAGCTCCTGATGATGGATGTATTAATGTCCGAAACATG
>Ga0131853_10013878_pt1 | contig 14758 bp, 9 predicted proteins | sample TergutLab28metaG_FD_92764 | JGI IMG/M metagenome (GOLD analysis project Ga0131853, IMG submission 92764) | Labiotermes labralis P1 segment gut microbial communities from Petit-Saut dam, French Guiana - Lab288 P1 (version 2) (version 2) | ecosystem: Host-associated > Arthropoda: Insects >... | reverse complement strand
GGAGCCTGCGGACCTCGCGCACGGCGCTGCGCCCCGCGCGGTTGGCACCGATGGTGCTGGCCGAGGGGCCGTAACCGAGCAGGTGGATGCGCGGATCCTTGGCGACGCGGGTGCCGTCCATCCGTATCCCGCCGCCCGGTTCGCGCAGCCGCAGCGGGGTGAGATGGTCGAGCGCGGCGCGGAATCCGGTGGCCCACAGGATGACGTCGGCCGCCAGTTCGCTGCCGTCGGCCCAGGCCACGCCGTGCGGCGTGACCCGGTCGAACATCGGATGCCGTTGCAGGATGCCGCGCGCCTGCGCGGCGCGCACGGACTCGGTCGCGGCCAGCCCGGTCACGCTCACCACGCTCTGCGGGGGCAGTCCCTGCCGCACCCGCTCGTCGACCCGCGCCACGACCGACCTGCCCCAGTCCTCGGTGAACGGCTTGTCCTGGAAGACCGGCGGGCGGCGGGTGACCCAGGTGGTGCGGGCCACGTCCGCGATCTCGATCAGCAGCTGGACGGCCGAGGTGCCGCCGCCCACCACGATCACGTGCTTCCCGGCGAACTCGGCCGCGCCCCGGTAGCCGGCGGTGTGCAACTGCCGTCCCAGGAAGGTCTCCTGGCCCGGGTAGTGCGGGACGAAGGGGCGGTCCCAGGTGCCGGTCGCGTTGAGCAGGGCCCGTGCGGCCCACGTCCCGGCGCCGGTCTCGACGAGCAGCCGGCCGCCGGCCCCCTCGCGGACGGCGGCGACGTCCACCGGCCGCCGCACCCGCAGGTCGAACGCCTCCTCGTAGCGGGCGAAGTACGCCCCGACCACCTCGGCGGAGGGGCGCTCGGGGTCGCCCCCCTCCAGGGCCAGCCCCGGCAGGTCGTGCACGCGGTGCGCCTTGCCGTAGGTCAGCGAGGGCCACCGGTACTGCCAGGCGCCGCCGGGCGCGGGGGCGTGGTCCAGCACGACGAAGTCCGCCCCCGCGCGCAGCCCCGCCCGCCGCAGGAAGTAGGCAGCCGACAGCCCCGCCTGTCCCGCGCCGATCACCACGGCATCCACGTCCCGCGCCGTCCCAGACTCATCCATGCCCCTACCAACCACCCACCCCACGCGATCCTTCCCCGGCGAGTGCGCTCCCGATGCCGCGCCCCGGACGGATGCGCGGTCAGGCGTTCCGCGTGATGGGCTTGCGTGGCGGGTCCGACGGGGGCTGCGGGTCCGGCGTGCGCGGCACGCCTGGTGCGGGGGGCGTCCCGGGTTCGTGCCGCGCCCCCGATCCGCGCCGCGCCCCGGACTCGCGCGGCATCCGCGGCTCGGACGCCCAGCGCCGGAGGCGGGCGACCCGTTCGGCGGCCTCCTCGAGCCGGCCCATGGGAAGGTCCCCGTCGGCCACGGCGCGAGCCGCCGCCGCGTGGATGGCGTCGCGGACGCCCGGGCCGCTGCCGGGGCCGAGCCGTACCAGGTCGACGCCGGCGATCCATGCCAGCACCGCCGCGCCGGGCACGCCCCACTCCTCGACGATCGCGGGCGCGTCCAGCGCGTCGCTCATCACCACGCCGCCGTAGCCGAGTTCACCGCGCAGCGTGCCGCCGACCGCGGACGGGCTGAGCGCCGCCGGGAGCCCGTCGCCGCCAGGGACGGTGTGGCCGACGGTGATCGCGCGGACCCCGGCGGCCGCGCCCTCGGCGAACGGCTCCAGGCTGCCCGTGCCGGTGAACGGGCCGAGGGCGGCCGCCACGCCGTGCGTCTGCAGGTCGGTGACGAAGGCCCGCGTCGCGTCGGCGGCCGGGCCCGGCCGCACCCCGAGGTGCAGGTTGGCGCCCGCGCTGACCAGTTCGGCCGCGGCGGCGCTCCCGTCCGGGGCGCTTCCGTCCGGCGTGGCCGGCGGGCCCGGGTGGGCGGCGAGCGCGTCGGGCACGGCCGTGCGGAGCGCCTCCGCGGCCCGGCGCGCGGCGGCACCCTCGGCCGGTACGGCCACCCCGGGCGTGCCCCGCTCCAGGCCGCGCAGGATCCACTCGGGGAGCCGGCCACTCGGACAGCTGACGGAGGGCAGCAGGCAGGAGTCGACCAGCACGGCGAGCCGGTAGGGCGCGTTCACGGCGGTTGTCCCCCTTACGGGCGCGGCAGTTGAGGCTGATGTGCCGGGCCTGCCGAATGGTACAGACCAATCATGTGGCCCGGCAACGACCCTGGCCCGGGGCCCGCCCGCCCCGACCACGGGTCCCCCGCGGAGCCCGCTCGGGGTGCGGGCGGCCGCCCGTCCGCTCGGGGCGGCTGCTCCAGGTGCGGGCCGGCAGGCGACCATGGAGGCATGGCCGACACCTTCAGCACCGAGGTCATCGACGTCGACACCGGCTCGACCGAGACCGTGCACGATCTGACCGCCGCCTGCACGACGTTCCTGCGCGCGGCGGCGCGGGGCCGGGACGGGCTGCTCAACGTCTTCGTCCCGCACGCCACCGCCGGGATCGCCGTCATCGAGACCGGCGCGGGCAGCGACGACGACCTGCTCGCCGTCCTGCGCGACGTGCTGCCCGCCGACGACCGCTGGCAGCACCGGCACGGCAGCCGCGGCCACGGCCGGGACCACGTCCTGCCCGCGCTCGTCCCGCCGCACGCCACGCTCCCGGTGATCGGCGGCCGCCTCGAACTGGGCACCTGGCAGTCGGTGGTGCTGGTGGACACCAACCGGGACAACCATCACCGCAACGTCCGGCTCAGCTTCCTCGGCTGACCGCGGCGCAGGCCCCGGCCGCCAGGTGCGGCCCACCGGGTGCGGCCCGGCCATCCGGCGCGGCGGCCTGCCGTGAGGGCGCGGCCCGGCCGCCGGGGCCGGCCCGACTGCCGCCGGACGGCTGGCCCGACTGCCGCCGGACGGCCGGACCTCACATGCCCAGGACCTCCGCCAGGTCGTAGCTCACGGGCTCCTCGAGCTGCGCGTACGTGCAGGACGACGGCTCGCGGTCCGGCCGCCAGCGGCGGAACTGCGCGGTGTGCCGGAAGCGGTCGCCCTGCATGTGGTCGTAGGCGACCTCCAGGACGCGCTCGGGCCGCAGCGGGATCCACGACAGGTCCTTCTTGCCGGTCCACCGGCTCGGCCCGCCGGGCAGCCGGTCCGCGGCCTGCGCCTCCTCGCTGGCCCACCGCTCCCACGGGTGGCCTTCGACCGAGTCCATCCGCAGCGGCTCCAGCTCCTCCATCAGCGCCTTGCGCCGGGCCATCGGGAAGGACGCGCTGACCCCCACGTGCTGCAGCCGCCCGGCCGCGTCGTACAGGCCCAGCAGCAGGGAGCCGACGACCGGCCCCGACTTGTGCAGGCGCAGGCCCGCCACCACGCAGTCGGCGGTGCGCTCGTGCTTGACCTTGACCATCACCCGCTCGCCCGGCAGGTAGGGCAGGTCCTGGGGCTTGGCGACGACCCCGTCCAGACCCGCGCCCTCGAACTGCTCGAACCAGCGCGCGGCCACCTCGGCGTCCGTCGAGACCGGGGTGAGGAAGACCGGCGCCGTGGCGCCGGCCAGCGCCTGGGCGAGCGCCTGCCGCCGGTCGATCTGCGGCAGTTCGCGTACCGCCGTGTCATCCAGCGCCAGCAGGTCGAACGCGACGAACGACGCGGGTGTCACCTCCGCCAGATGACGTACCCGCGAGTCGGCCGGATGGATCCGCTCCAGCAGCGCGTCGAAGTCCAGCCGCCCGCCGCGGATGATCACGATCTCGCCGTCGAGCACGCAGCGCTCCGGCAGCTGCTCCCGCAGCGCGGCCACGACCTCGGGGAAGTACCTGGTCAGCGGCTTGCCCGAGCGGCTGCCCAGCTCCACCTCCGCCCCGTCGCGGAACACGATGCAGCGGAAGCCGTCCCACTTCGGCTCGTAGAGCATGCCGGGCGGGATCTTCTTGGCAGCCTTGGCCAGCATGGGCTGCACCGGGGGCATGACGGGAAGCTCCATGGGGGTGATTGTGCGCGCACCGGCCGGTCCGCGCCCGCCAGGGGGCGGCACCCGGCGGCAGCCCCTAGCGTGGACGCATGGCAGAGACGCTGGAGCTGACGGTCGGTGGACGCACCGTCAAGGTGTCCAACCCGCAGAAGGTGTACTTCCCGCAGACCGGCTACACCAAGGGCGACGTGGCCCGCTACTACGGCGCCGTGGGCGACGGCATCCTGCGCGTGCTGCGGGACCGGCCCACCACCATGCAGCGCTTCCCCGACGGAGTGGACGGCGAGTCCTTCTTCCAGAAGCGCGCGCCCAAGAACCTGCCGGACTGGATCCCGACGGGCCGGATCGCGTTCCCCAGCGGCCGCTACGCCGACGAGATGTGCCCCACCGAGCCCGCCGCGGTGCTGTGGGCGGCGAACCTGGGCTGCCTGACCTTCCACCCCTGGCCGGTGCGGCGCGGCGACACCGAGCACCCGGACGAGCTGCGCATCGACCTCGACCCGCAGCCCGGTACGGACTACGCCGACGCGGTCCGCGCCGCCCTGGAACTGCGCGACGTGCTCGAAGGGCTCGGACTGCGGGGCTGGCCCAAGACCTCCGGCGGGCGCGGCATCCACGTCTTCGTGCCGATCCTCCCGGAGTGGACCTTCGTCCAGGTGCGGCGCTCGGCCATCGCCGTCGCCCGCGAGCTGGAGCGGCGCGCCCCGGACCGGATCACCACGGCGTGGTGGAAGGAGGAGCGCGGCGCGAAGATCTTCGTGGACTACAACCAGACCGCCCGCGACCGCACCATCGCCAGCGCCTATTCGGTGCGGCCCTTCCCGCACGCCCCCGTCTCGGCGCCGCTGCGCTGGGACGAGGTCGAGAGCGCGGTGCCCGCCGACTTCGACATCACGACCATGCCCGGCCGCTACGCCGAGGTCGGCGACGTGCACGCCGACATGGACGACCACGCCTTCCGGCTCGACGCCGCGCTGGAACTGGCCACCCGGGACGAGAGCGAGCACGGGCTGGGCGACCTGCCCTACCCGCCGGAGCACCCGAAGATGGCCGGCGAGCCGAAGCGGGTCCAGCCGAGCAGGGCGAAGAAGGAGTCCTGAGACCGCCGCCCGGCGAACTGCGGCCGGGCGGCGGCCCCTTGCCCGCCCGAGGGTCAGCCGGACCACGGCCGGGCACCGGGCGACGCGTCAGTCGAAGGAGTCCTGAGACCGCCGCCCGGCGAACTGCGGCCGGGCGGCGGCCCCTTGCCCGCCCGAGGGCCAGCCGGACCACGGCCGGGCACCGGGCGACGCGTCAGTCGAAGGACTCCACGAACTCCTCGCCGGGGCCGAGTTCGGGCCGGTCGCGCAGTTCGACGCGGTCGCCGAACCGCTCCAGCTCCAGCACGGTGACCGTGTTCGTGCCCGGGACCACCAGCGGCCCGGGAACGTACAGCGTGACCTGCGGGCCGATCTCCCAGTAGCGGCCCAGCAGCGTGCCGTTGATCCACGCGAAGCCCTTGGCGAAACCGGGGAGGGCCAGGAAGGTGTCGGCCGGGTCGTTGACGGTGAAGCGGGCGGTCGCGAACCCGGCGGTGCCCGCGGGCGCGGCCGAAGCGGGCGCGCGCAGCACCTCCTCGGGTGTCCACTCGTCCAGGGGCAGGCCGTGCATGGTCCAGCCGTGCACCAGCCGGCGGTCCACCCGGACGCCGCCGAGGATGCCCTTGCCCTGGCCCAGCAGCGGGCCGTAGTTGATCCGGCCCTGGTTCTCCACCAGCAGTTCGAGCCGCGCCCGGGCGCCGGTGCCCTGGACGGTCAGCGATCCGGTCTCGCGGTCCAGCACGCCCACGCCGGCGCCGTCGAGGAAGACCTGGGCGCGGTCGTGCAGCCCGGTGACCGTCAGCGTCTGCGGGCCGGACGGGAGCAGCGGCTCGGCCCGGTAGAGGACCAGGCCGGACGCCTGGCCGAGGTCGTCGAAGCCGAGCGGGTGCGGGGAGGTCACCGCCCGCTCGGCCAGCGCCGACAGGCCCGGCAGGAGCCCCGCGCCCGGCTCCGGGCGCAGCACCCGCGGCGGCAGCGGCGGCGCCAGGTCCGGCAGCGGGCGCGGCTCGGCGCCGGTCAGTGCGCGCAACCGGTCCCGGACGGCGTGGAACTTCGCGCTGGGGGCGCCGTGTTCGGTGATCGGCGCGTCCGAGTCGTAGCTGGTGACGGTCGGCTGCAGGGCGGTGCCGTCGTGGTTGGCGCCCGCCCACAGGCCGAAGTTGGTGCCGCCGTGCGCCATGTAGATGCTCACCGAGCCGCCGGCGGCCATGATCTCGCCGAGGGTCTCAGCGGCGCCCTCGGCCGACCTGACGTGGTGCGGCTCGCCCCAGTGGTCGAACCAGCCGTTCCAGAACTCGGCGCAGACGAAGGGCTCCCCGTCGCGCCGCTCGCGCAGCAGCGCCGCCGCCTCCGCGGCGCGCGAGCCGAAGGTGGCCGCCGCCAGGTGCCCGGGGACCGTTCCGGCGTCCAGCATCAGGTCGGTGGGCCCGTCGGCGGTGTAGAGCAGCTCGGTGACGCCCCGGTCCGCGAGCGCGTCGCGCACCCACGGCAGATAGGCGCGGTCGTCGCCGTAGCTGCCGTACTCGTTCTCCACCTGCACCGCCGTGATCGGCCCGCCGTAGCACGCCTGGAGCCGGGCCAGCCGGGGGATCAGCACGTCGAACCAGCGGGCCACCTCGTCCAGGTACGGCCGGTAGGAGGACCGCAGCCGCATGCCGGGCGTGCCGGTCAGCCAGGCCGGCAGCCCGCCGTTGTCCCACTCGGCGCAGATGTACGGGCCCGGACGCACGATCACGTCGAGCCCGGCCTCCTGGGCGAGGGCGACGAAGCGCTCGACGTCGCACCAGCCGTCGAACCGGGGGAGGCCGCGGGTGCGCTCGTGGAAGTTCCACGGGATGTACGTGTCCACGGTGTTGAGGCCGAGCGCGGCCAGGCGCGCGAGCCGGTCCGCCCACTGGCCCGGGTGCACCCGGAAGTAGTGCAGCGAGCCGGAGAGGATGCGGTGCGGCCGGCCGTCGCGCAGCAACTCGCCCTGCGGGTACGTCAGCAGAGGCGTGTCCCGGTGCGCGGTGAGCGGGGGAGCGGCGGCGGCCCCGGGGCCGGCCGGCACGGGCCGCTGCCCCGTGGTGCCGGCGGCGCCGGGGATGCCGGGTGCGCCCGCCGGGTCGTCCAGGCCGACCACGACGCCCCGGAATGATATCGATACCTTCTCGCCGGTCGACGGCTTCATGAATGCGGCCTCCGCCTTCGTCGCGCCCTCAGCTGAGGCGTGGGGGAACTGTCGCACATCATGTTATCGATGCCAAGTGGCGATCAATCAGGCAAGCCGCACCGGGTCCGACCCGTCCCGCAGCCCCCTCCTGGCAGGTGGGAGCGCTATCATCTGGGCAGGGATGAGCCGGAAGGGACCCATGGACAAGCACAGTACGCGCGAAGCCGGGCGTCCGCCGGGCATGACCGACGTCGCCCGGGTCGCGGGCGTGTCGGCCCAGACCGTGTCCCGGGCCCTGGCCGGCCACCCGAACGTCCAGGAGAAGACCCGCGCCAAGGTGCTGGCCGCCGTCGAGCAACTGGGCTACCGCAAGAACAACGCGGCCCGCGTGCTGTCCTCCGGGCGCAGCCGCACCATCGGCGTGGTCACCCTGCAGACCAGCTTCTACTCGCGCACCGCGCTCACCCACGGCATCGAACGCGCCGCCCAGGAGGCCGGGTACGCGGTGAGCGCGGCCACCACCGCCTCGCTCGACACCTCCGCCATCGAGTCGGCCATGCTGCGGCTGGCGGACCAGCACGTCGAGGGCATGATCCTCGCGGTGCCGCTGATCCACGTCAGCCGGCAGATCGAGCAGCTCACCGGGGCGGTGCCCACCGTCACCGTGGACGGCTCGCGCACCTCGGCCACCGAGGTGGTGGCCGTCGACCAGTCGCTGGCCGCCCGGCTGGCCACCCGCCACCTGCTCGACCTCGGGCACGAGACGGTGTGGCACGTGGCCGGGCCGCGCGCCTGGCTGGACGCCTCCAGCCGGTCGCAGGGCTGGCGGGCGGTGCTGGAGGCCGAGGGCCGGACGGTGCCGCCGGAGCTGGAGGGCGACTGGTCCCCGGAGTCCGGCTACCGCAACGGCCTGATCCTGGGCCGCATCCCGGACGTCACCGCGGTGTTCGTGGCCAGCGACGAGATGGCCTTCGGGGTCATCCGCGCGCTGCACGAGCTGGGCCGCAAGGTCCCGGAGGACATCTCCGTGGTGGGCGTCGACGACATCGCGCTCGCCGAGTACTGCTCGCCGTCGCTGACCACCGTCGCGCAGCCCTTCGCCGAGATGGGGGCGCTGGCCGTCGGGCACCTCATGCGCCACATGGCCGACCCCGGCGCGGCCCTGGAGCCCGCCTCCGTCGAGCCGGCGCTCGTCGTCCGGGCCAGTACCGCGCCCGCCCGCCGGGGCTGACGCGCCGCCCCGCGCGGGGCCAGGGCCGGTGCCGCGGGGAGCCGCGGCACCGGCCCTGATCCTTTTTTGTCTTCCGCTAACAGGCGCCCAACAGAGCATGTCCGACTCTGGTGTTATCGATGCCATCCTTGCTACCGTCTGCCTCACTTCAGCGCTCCACGGCACTTCTACGGAAGCTCACAGGTGGTAGGTATGACCCCGCGCTTGCCCTGGACACCGCATCGCAGACGCCGCTCCCGACCAGGGACCACGGCCTCCGCGACGGTGCTCACCTCACTCGCCCTGCTGGCCCTCGGCGTCGTACCGGCCCACGCGAGCCCGGCGCTCGCACCGGCCGCCGCCGACGCGGGGACCCCGATCGACCCGACCCAGTACAGCCTGGTCCAGGCCGACTCGGAGTCGCCGCCCTACCCGGCGCCGCCGGCCCTGGACGGCACCGCGCTCGCCGCGTTCGACAACGACGCCTCCACCCAGTGGACGGTCGCCTACGACGTGGTCAACGGCGTCGGCGTCGCCAAGACCCCGATGCCGCACTCGCTCACCCTCGACGTCGGCGGCTCGTTCACGCTGACCGGCCTCGACTACTCGGTGAAGAACCAGGCCAACGGCCCGGTCAAGGACTACAAGGTCTTCGTCACCGACAGCGCCACCGTCGCCCGCGACCCCAAGGCCGACTGGGGCGCGCCCGCCGCGACCGGCTCCTTCCACCAGCCGACGGGCAACACCGAGGTGCAGACCGCGGTCTTCGACCACCCGGTCACCGGCCGCTACGTGAAGTTCGAGGCCGACAGCGCGATCAACGGCAGCGACAACGCCTCCGCCTCCGAGATCCGGGTCCGCGCCACCGGCGACACCACGCCCGCGCCCGTCGACCCGCCGCCGCCCGCGCACCCGGCGACACCGGTGGAACTGAGCCGCGGCGGTCTGACCGTCCAGGTGGCCAAGGAGTTCCCGCAGGTCATCTCGTACGCCATGGACGGCGGGACGCTCGACGGCCAGCCGTCGGTGCTCGACACGTTCGCGATCAACGGCGTCAACCACACCGCGACGACCACGATGTCGGTCAGCGGCGCCACCGCCACCTACACCTCGGCCTTCGCCGACCTGCCGGACCTGACGATCACCTCGACGATCACGGTCACCGGCGCGAAGACCGTGGTGTTCGCGGTGACGAAGATCGCCGGGAGCGCCGCCGGCACCGTCGACCAACTCGCCCTCCCCGGCCAGTCGCTGGTGTCCGTCGACACCTCGGACCCGCACGCGACCCTGGCCCGCACCAAGATCGCGACCGACTCGACGACCACCGCCGACCAGTTCCTCGCGGTGACCGCGGCCACCAAGCCGGACTCCGCGCCGGTCGGCACCCCGTACGGCTTCGTCAGCAACTCCCGGCTGTCCGCCGGGCTGATGACCGACGCCACCGAGGACTCCGCGCAGGACAGCAACACCAACAACAACACCCGCCTGATGTCGCGGATCACCGACGCCGGCGGCGGCGCCCGCCGGGCCGAACTGTCGGCGGGCACCTACACCTACGCCGCCAAGGGCGCCACCGACCCGCGGGTGGCCACCTACGCGCTGCCGCGCACCACCGTGGTGCTGGCCGGCGACGCCAACCACGACGGGCAGGTGACCTGGCAGGACGGCGCGATCGCCTACCGCGACGCGATGACGCACCCGCTCGGCGCCGACCGCGTGCCCGAACGCGTCGTGCAGCACATCCCGTTCAACTTCGCGAGCGAGGCCACCAACCCGTTCCTGAAGACGCTCGACAACGTCAAGCGGATCTCGCTGGCCACCGACGACCTCGGCCAGTGGGTGCTGGAGAAGGGCTACGCCAACGAGGGCCACGACTCCGGGCACCCCGACTACGGCGGCGACTACAACACCCGGGCCGGCGGCCCCACCGACCTCAACCGGCTGGCGTCCGTGGGCGCGCAGTACAACTCCGACATCGGCGTGCACGTCAACGTCACCGAGGCGTACCCGCAGGCCAAGAACTTCAGCTCCGGCCTGATCAAGGGCCAGGTCAACGGCTGGGACTGGCTCAACCAGTCGTACCACATCGACCAGCGCACGGACCTGGGCACCGGGGCCGTCCTCGACCGCTTCCGGGAACTGCGCAAGGAGGCGCCCGGGATCAGGACCGTCTACATCGACGCCTACTACTCCAGCGGCTGGCTCGCCGACGAACTCGCCCGCCAGCTGCACACGATGGGCTTCGAGGTCGCCAGCGAGTGGGCGTACAAGTTCGAGGGCGACTCGATCTGGTCGCACTGGGCCAGCGACAAGGGCTACGGCGGGCCCACCAACAAGGGCATCAACTCCAACATCGTCCGGTTCATCGCCAACTCCGACCGTGACGTGTGGAACGTCGACCCGCTGCTCGGCGGCTCCTCCATCAAGGAGTTCGAGGGCTGGACCGGGCAGGACGACTGGAACGCCTTCTACCGCAACATCTGGACCAACAACCTGCCGACCAAGTTCCTGCAGCACTACCAGGTCATGGACTGGGACTTCGGTAAGTCCGCCGACCTGACCGGCGGCGTGCGGGTGGTCAGCGACGGCGGCGTCCGGCAGATCACCATGGGCGGCGCGCTGGTCCTCAAGGGCGACAGCTACCTGCTGCCGTGGGGCGAGGCGGAGGGCGGCGACGGCACCTCGTCGCCGAGCAACGCCGACAAGATGTACTACTTCAGCGGCTCCGGCGGCGCCCACACCTTCGACCTGACCGGGCAGTTCGCCGGCTACCGGCACTTCACCCTGTACCGGCTCACCGACCAGGGCCGGGTCAAGGCCGCCGACATCACGCCCGACCACGGCACGGTCACCGTCGACGGCACCAAGAACCAGCCCTACCTGCTGGTCCCGCAGGGCAGCCAGGCCCCGCACACCGACGTCCGGTTCGGGCAGGACAGCGGGCTGGCCGACCCCGGCTTCAACGCCGGCAACCTGGACGCCTGGCACCCGACCGGCGGGGCCACCACCGCCCGCACCGGCACCGGCGACCAGGTCGCCCGGCTCGGCACCGCGCAGTCCGGCATCTCCCAGCGGGTGACCGGCCTCGTCGCCGGCAAGCGCTACGCGTTCAGCGCCGACGTCGAGATCGCCGCCGGCCAGCGCCGGGCCACCACGGTCAGCGTCACCGGCGCCGGCCGGACCGACCGCAACACCTTCGACACCACCCCGGCCGCCAACGAGGTCGCCGCCGACGCCAAGCAGGGCACCTACGCCCAGCGCGCCTCGGTGTCCTTCACCGCGCCGCCCGGCGGCACCGTCAGCGTCGCCGTCTCCGCGGTGCCGGGCGAGGCCGCCGTCACGCTGGACGACCTGCGCCTGATGGCCGACACCACCGCGCCGCTGCCGGCGCCCGCCGCCGGCGCGACGGTCGTCGCCGCGGACGACTTCGAGGGCAACCAGCCCGGCTGGGGCCCGTTCGTCAAGGGCGACGCGGGCGGCATCACCGACCCGCGGACCAGCATCAGCGACCTCCACGCCCCCTACAGCCAGAAGGAGTGGAAGAACACCTACTCGCCGTACAACTCCGGCACCCTCAACGGCAAGGCGGTGGACGACGTCCTGGACGGCAGCCACTCGCTCAAGGCCCACGAGGAGAACACCGGGCTGGTCTACCGGACGGTCCCGGCCACCGTGCCGTTCGTCGCCGGCCACCGGTACGCGGTCTCGTTCCGCTACCAGACCAACGTCGACGGGCAGTGGGCCTGGGTCACCGGCGCGGACACCGTCGGCGGCGGCAAGGTCGCCTCGAAGGACGTGACCCGCGACGTGCTGGCGCCCGCGCTGGACACCGCCACCTACTCCAAGGAGATCACCGCGGGTTGCGGCGACACCTGGGTGGGCCTGCGCAAGCTCGGCGGCGCGGCGGGCACCGACTTCGTGCTCGACGACTTCAAGGTCACCGACCTGGGTCCGGCGAGCCAGGGCCCGGCCTGCGCGAGCGTCACCACCCCGACCGGCGCCGAGCTGAGCCCGGGTGTTGCGAGCGCGTACGTCACCACGTTCACCAACAGCGAGCTGACCGACGCCACCGACGTGCGGGTCACCTTCGACGGCCTGCCGCAGGGCTGGACCGCCGCGGTCGCCCAGCAGGGCGGCAACGCCTTCGCGAAGGTCGCGCCGGGCGCCTCGGTGAGCACCACCTGGCTGCTGACCGCGCCGGCCGGCGCCGCGGGCACCTCCGCGACGTGGCAGGCCACCGCCTCGTACACCAACGGCGGTGCCGCCAAGTCGGTGTCGGCGGACGCCAAGGCCACGGTCGCCACCCGCGCGGTGCTCTCGCCGAGCACCATGACGGCGACCGCCGACTCGGAGAACCTCTCCTCGGGAGCGGCCGAGGGCCCGGTCGGGAACGTGCTCGACGGTGACCCGGGCACCATCTGGCACACCGACTACACCGACGCGGACGCGCCCTACCCGCACTGGGTGACGCTCAAGCTGAACGGCCCCGCCGACATCGACGGCTTCGGCTACCTCGACCGGCAGAGCGGCGGCCCCAACGGCCGGGTCGCCGGCTACCAGGTGGCGGTCTCCGACGACGGGACGACGTGGCGGACCGTGGCGCAGGGCACCCTGGTCGACTCGCCGCAGATGCAGCAGATCGACTTCACCTCCACGCGCGCCTCGTACGTGCGGTTCACCGCGCTCAACGCGCTCAACGGGCAGCCGTTCGCGGCCGCCGCGGAGATGCGCGTGTACGGCTCGTACGCGGACACCCCGGTCGGCTACCCGCCGCAGTAGCGGACCGGCGGAACACACGCGGCCCCGGGCGAGGTGCCTCCCGCCCGGGGCCGCGTGCGCGTGGCGCGGGTTCAGCGCGCCATCGGCAGCACGGTCCTGGCGCCGGTGGCGGCCAGCAGGTCGACCGGCACCAGCTCGTCGGTGTCGTCGTCGATCACCGACACGCGCACCGCCGGGCTGGCCGTGGTGTCGATGCTGGCCGCCAGGTCCAGCGCGAACAGCACGTTCACCGGACGGGCACCGCGGCCCGGGGCCTCGTACACCCCGGCGAACCGCAGCAGCCGCCAGCCCTCGTCGTCCCAGTGGTCCAGCAGCGCCGACCGGACGATGGGCGAGGCGGCCTGCCAGGCCAGGGACTGCTCCAGCAGCTCCACCGAGGCGACCACCGGCACCGGGCCGCCGCCCGCGCCGGCCAGCGGGTTGCCGAACACCCTGATCCGCAGCCGGCGCAGCGGCAGCAGCCACAGGTGGTCCAGGTCCGCCGACACCGCGCACAGCAGCACGGCGGCGGCCGCCACGAAGGCCACGGACCAGCCGGGCCGCCGGCCCGCCTCGCTCCACCAGGGGCCGGAGGCGGTCGCCGCCACCGCACCACCCAGCAGCACCAGGCCCGCGCGGGCGAAGGAGCGTACGCCGATGGGCCCTTCGGCCTTGGCGCTGCACCCGCAGGACGACTCCGGCGCCGTCGCCCTGGCATAGCCGAGGTAGGCGACGAACCCGGCACCCAGCGCCGCGGTGGCCGCGCCGGGCGCCACCGTGTCGGGCACGGCCAGCAGAGCGGCGGCGACGGCCAGTTCGGCCGCGCCCACCGCGCGCAGCGCCAGCCCGGCCCGCCGGCCGTCGTTCAGGACCCGCACCAGCACGGTGTTGGCGGCCAGTTGGGCGGTGCGCCGGCCGAAGAGCTTGCTCGCGCCGGTCACCGCCAGCAGCACGCCGCACACCAGCGGGGCGAGGTCGGAGACGATCGGGATCATCGCACCTCCTCAGTGGCCGACGGTGACGCGGGCGATGTCGATGGAGTCGTCGTCGGGCCGCCAGGCACCCAGGATCTGGGCGGACTGGCCGATCCGCACCCGCGACAGGTCGGAGGTCAGGGCCCCGCCGAGGTACGAGGCGGTGGTGGTGTCGCCGACGATCCGGCCGACCACGGCGTGTTCCTGCGCGCCGTGGGTGAGGTGCAGCCGGTCCTTGGCGATGCCCTTGACGGTGCAGTAGAGGTTGACGATGTTGACCCACACCGCGTCGGCGGCGATCGTGCCGTCCGGCATGTCGACGCCGCGGGCGTACAGGCCGTCGCCGACCTTGATGTCCGCGGCGGTGGTCGGGCGCAGCTTCCAGATGCTGGTGGCGTTGGTGAGCTGGATCAGGTGACGGTCGCCGTAGGAGCCGGCGACCTCCAGCACGCTGCCGTTGATCTGGGAGATCCGGCCCTCGGCGAACGCCGACTTGGCGATCGCCGGGTCCAGCGAGGGCATCGGCGCGGCGAACGCGGCGTCGGCGTCGAGGCCGCCCAACGCCGAGGCGCCGACGATGGTGGCGCCGCCGAGCGCGGCCGTGGTGAGGAAGCGCCGGCGGTCCAGGCCGCGGCGGTCCGGGGTGTCGTTGCTCATGTCGGTCCTGCTCCTTCCTGAT